>Ga0310697_10001195_pt1 | contig 31421 bp, 46 predicted proteins | sample 172DNAGHGlowgp2_FD_203883 | JGI IMG/M metagenome (GOLD analysis project Ga0310697, IMG submission 203883) | Sheep rumen microbial communities from Palmerston North, Manawatu-Wanganui, New Zealand - 1728 DNA GHGlow gp2 (v2) (version 2) | ecosystem: Host-associated > Mammals > Digestive system >... | reverse complement strand
ACTGATCTCCGGATTGCTAAGGTTCTTCGGTGTCAGCCTGATCTTATGATGCACCTGTGTGCCCGGAACAATCCGGCCCGCTGCATAGCATCTTTCGCACAGCCCGCCCACGCTCTCAGCGTAAGCTCGCCGGCACTTGATCCATGCCTGCGACACATAAAAGCTGTGTGCGAAACCCGTTTCTTTTTGCACGCCCGGACCCACCTCGCCGTTATTCATGACGTGCGACCCCCGGCAGTGAGGAGTGGCACCGCCGGTCCCTCTTGGAATGCAGGGAAGAAGAACATAAAAGAGCACCCTCTGCCAGGTGCTCCTTTACGCGATAAAGTATAGCATATGATTTACTATGATTTACTATGATGTTTCATCCACTCCCTGACATGCTGCAGCGCGAGGCCGTGAAGCAGATAAACCTGCGCTGCTTCGTAATGCATTTCAGGCCAGATCTGTTCCCACTTCATGCCCGTCACGTACCTCATGGTCAGGATCGCCTTCTGCTTCTCTTCCGGCACAGCCTCGATAGCTTCCAGGATTTCAGCCAGGGCCTTGTCAATTTCCTTCACCAGGGCGTCCAGCTGTACGGTCGCGTCAGCAATAGCCGCGGCGTTTTCCGCCATGGGATCGTGGATTCTGCCGGATGACTGTACCTTGTCCGCACTGAGCTGAATGCTGGTATCTGTCGCCTGCGCGCGGATCCGTGCAATCTCCCACATGGCTGCCTTCTTCCTGGCTTCCAAAGATCGGTATCTGCTCAGGAAGGTCTTTGCCGGATTCTCGCTGTTGCTCATGCTTATCACCTCTCAAACCAGTCTTCTCTGTTGTACGGACAAATGGTACTATCTCCCCATTCTTGCTGTGGAGTAAGGCTTTCCAGAATCTGGTACAGCTTGCACTGCCGGCACTCCTCGCCATTCAATGTGCAGGACATGCACCAGGCGTCATTCTTCTGTGCTGCGCGTATGAGGAAACTTAGATCTTCCAGTTGTACACATGCCCTGTTCGGCGGCGGCGTGAACTTAGGGACCATGCGCAGCTCCATGTCTGTTGTGACGTTCTGGATCGCCAGATGCTGCTTTATCGGAATCGTTCCCAGCAGTTCATCCATCAGCCGCTGGAAGGATCCCAACATCATGGCCCACCTGACCCGGGCGCCTGGAATACAGTCAAGCCTTTTCTGCAGATCGTCCTTCGCATAAGCTACATTGTTGATAGCAGCCACGCACCAGCGCAGGGCAGTCATCTCCTGTCTGTTCACCCGCTCGCACTGATCCTCTGGCCACCGATAGATCTTCTTCATCCTGCACTCTCCCTCAGTTATCCCGCCAGTTAACGGTCCATCTGGGCTTGTTCGTCTCCCACTCTGCCACCAGCTCCCGGTGCCTGTCGTAATCGATCAGGCCCAGCTGGTACGCCATGTCGATCTCGCCCATGTGCGTGTAATACCAGGACAACCTCCCGCCGACGGTATCCCCGTCCGTGATCATCCGCAGGCATTCCACGCGCGAGTCTGCAAGTACCTTTTCAACATCTCTCACGGTTCCATGTCATCCCTTTCAAGTGATTATTTCTGTTTCGCCTTTTTCTCCATCAGCGCAGAACCAATCATCTGGTTGGCCTTGTATCCCTTCGTGTTTATCGCAAATATTATGTTCATGCACAAAACCTTCAGCGAAACAATATTTGCAATCCTTGCACCGGACGATCTCCGGCTTGGATAAAGTACCGGCTTGATACCCGGCACGATATGCCTCTTCATGCGTCATTTCATATAACCGACCTTCCTGCTATTTGTCATGACAAGCACCGTAATATTCACAATCACGGCAGCACTTCTTTTCCGCTTCCAGTTCTTTCAGCAGGTCAATAACATCGTAGTAAAAACTATAGTTCATTATGGGTTCGCCGAAATCTATGGCATTTTTGCATTTTTGCAATATGATTTCCTTCATGTCCGGCATTCCATTCCACCTCCTGTCCACTGTTTTCAATCCACCATGCAGTCCACGCAATAGGTTTTCCGCTTCAATAACCTTATTGCAGTTTCCACAACGCTCTTCTGCTGACGTTACTATCGGTTTAACCGCTTCCTGCTCTTTCAGCAGTTCGACAGCTTCATTCGCCGCATTCTGTAATTCCCAGAAGTGATTCTCTGCTTTACTGGCGAAAGAAACGTTATTCCGGCATTCCCGAAAAAGCTCTGCCGTTTCCTGCAATAACCCAATAACCTTCTCCCGGTCAGCCATCCCACACCACCACCTTTCAAGTCACCGGATGGCGGATCTCTGTCCTGCCTTAATCCGGCCCACATCAATCATCCAATTTCTTGCCGCAGTCCGGGCAATATTGCGGGAAGAGTCGCTTTTCCCCGCACACAGGGCACATGGTGTCATCCTGGACGACCTGCAGAACGATGGTATCGCCCTCCGGCTCTCCCAGCATTTCATCTGAGAAGTCATGCATATCATGATAAGAACTGACCCGGAACTGGAAAACCATCAGATCCCCCTCGAATTGGAATATCTGCTCCCGCTCATGCATGAACTCGATGACTTCCCGGAAAGTAATCTTCCCGCGCTTCTTCGACAGAATAATATCGTCGTGGTCTCCCCACTCAAGCGTGATCTTTCCGGCCATCTTACACCTCTGGGATCTTCGGCAGCGGCATCCAGTAAAGCACATCACCTTTGCCGTTGTTGGTCGTCCATGTGCCTTCCCATCTGTGAGAAATCGGCTTGTATGTGTTCGCCATGAAAGCCCCGAACGTAATTACCCGATCCCCGTTCTTATTGGCCTTCACAATCAACACCGTCTTGTTAATATCTTTCGCCCCCGGCGGATCCAGCTTTGCGTCATGCCATACTCCATTCACCGTGCTCATTTTCCTCCCTCGCTTCCTTCAAACATCACTTTGACGATCTCCGACTTCTGTTGTGCGCTCCAGTCCCGCGCGAACCGCCGCGCCTGGCTCTTCATTCTGACAAAAGCAGCAATGGAGTTCACTTCATCCGGCTGCTCTGCCATCTTCTGGTCATCCAGCAGGTCCGCCGGATTCAGTCCCAGCATAGCCAGCAGCCGGATTACCGGCACAGCGTGCATGAACCGCTCCCCCTGGAGCCATTTGCACAAAGTACCGTCACTGATGCACAGCGCCTCCGTCACCTGTGTCTGTGTCATGCCCAGCATGCGCAGCCGGTCTTTCATGATCTTCCCCATCTTCACCGCAACATCCGCGTCATACCCGTCGCTTCTTTCGTATCCCATTTCTTCCTCCTCATATCAGCACGTTCATCGGGCACTTCGTGCAATGATGTTCATACAGATAATCTTCCGCTTCCTTGATGTCTTTGACCTGTGCCCGGCACTCCTCCGGGTATCTGCAGTAGTTTTCACAGAACTCAGACACTGCCGCCTGCAGCAGGTCCTGCACCGTAAGCTTCACTTCCATTCTTCTCCCTCACTTTCCGCTTCATCTCCTGAAGGATCCACTCATGCGGCGCGATGGCGTAATATTCGATCATCGTTCGACCTGACAGCCTGGAATAAATCACGCAGTGCTTCCGGATCTGGCCTTCTTCGATCATCTCCCGATATGCGGCCAGCTGGGCCTCCGGGATCCGTCCGGGCCAGAGATCCACGCACTTCACGAAAGGCTTAACCTCTTCCATCCTCAAGCCCTCCATAGGAGATTTGGATTCCCGGCTCATCGGCCCACATTTTCATGACCAGCTCATAGCACACCCGGCTGTCATCCACCCAGAAGCCCAGCCGGGTCATGACGTCCTTCAGCGCCTTCTGCAGGTTGTCCGTATCCGGCCTGGAAAGTTTCCATTCTCCGTCCTTGTGACTCTTCCCCGCGGGGAACATCCATATCACCTTCAGCCGGATCGGCCCGTCCATCGGTTCCTTCGGCGCGTAGGGTTTCAGCGCCTCGGTCAGGATCCGGAAAGTGGCTTTTGCTCCGGCGCTCTTGTAATGCATCATCCGTCCGTTCACGACAGCGGTCTTGTTCTCCTGGCTGGTCGCGGTCGGCGGATTGATTTTCAGCAGGATTTCCACCAGGTCACTCCTTTCATGTCCTGTATGTCGGACAGGGGACAGGCGGCTTGTTTAAGCCTGTCCCTGTACGCACAGGACATATCTGTTATTACCGGACATATCTATATATAAACTGGTTTGTCCGGTTTTGTCCGGTTATTCTTCACCGTAAATCTGCTTCATGTACCGTCTGATTGTCTTCTCATTCAGCCCGAATTCGTCGGCGTACTGAACGGCCGTTTTCCGTTTTCCTGAAAACTCTTCATCCCGCGCGATAGCATCGGCCAGCTTCTGAATATTAGAGACCTTGTTTGCCTTTTTCGTCAGGTTGCCGATTTCCCGGCCGTTTTCCATGCTCCGCTCGTTCTCTTCCAGGTTCGCGTCCGCAAGGATCCCGCCTTCATCCACTTCATGCAGCGGATAATTGAAGAACAGATTCACCGGTTCTATCCGCTGAAACTCCCGCAGTGTCGCTTCCATCCGCCAGGCAGTCGCCTTGTCTCCGTATTCCGCCTTCACGGTCTCTTCCGCGTCTTTCGGTATCCTCAGCTCGATCATATCCAGCAGCGCGTCTGCATCCCTGGCGAAAACGCCGGATCCGGAAGCCCGGTCCATTGCGGCTTTGTTCCCCTGTTGTCCCTTGCTGTGATGGTGTGCGTAGATGACGGAGGCCCCTGTGTTCGCCAGCCGGTCAATCGCGTTGCAGAACCGGCTCACGGATTCTGCCGCGTTTTCATCCCCGATGCCCAGCTTGTAAATGGGGTCCAGGATGATTGCTGCATAGTCCCGCGCCTTCAGCGTCCGCGCGATCTGCGGCACCAGCTTCTCCAGCGTCTCCATCTTTCCGCGCAGGTGAATGATATCGATGTTCTCCCTGTGCGGATGCTCCAGCTCCATCGCGTCGTATACCCGCTTCATCCGGTCGTCGAAGCTCGCTTCATCCAGCTCCATGTTCAGGTACAGCACCGGCCCCTGCCGGCAGCGGAAGCCGATCCACCGCCGGCCCTCCGCAATGGCGATAGCCAGCTCCACCAGGGCGAAGGTCTTCCCGGCCTTGCTGGATGACACCAGCAGCATCTTGTGTCCCTGCCGCAGGATCCCCTCGATCAGCTCCGGCTTCACCGGCGGCATGCTGTCCCAGATCTCCGCCAGGTTCACCACGCTCAGCGGCTCGACCATTTCGTCCTCGATGTAGTGATACCATTCCACCCAGTCCGCGGCGCCGATGTTTCGGTCTACGATGTACTGCTTTTTCCCGCCCCGCACGAAGCCGGGCAGCCGGCTCAGCCGGCTCGGGTTTTTATCCTGGGTGTCCACGATCAGCCCATGCTTCCGGCAGACCGTGTACAGCAGATCCACCCGTTCCTGATACTGCTTGTAATCCACCGCCCCGATGTTCACGATGGCGTGCAGGCTTTTCCCTCCGCTGTGCACCAGCACCTTCACCGGCAGGTGAAGATCCTGGATCAGCTGGTACTGTGTTTCGATGTCCTGCGCGTCCGATTCCACCAGGGCGTACCGGTAACTGGTCACGTTCTTGTTCGCGCGCCCCTCGCCGTCCATGGGATTGAAGCACACCCAGGCGCCGGCCTCCCGCGTATAGTCGCCGAAGGTGTCCGTGATATCTGCCGGGTGTTTTTTCAGCCCCTCCAGCAGCTGCCCGGCTGTCCGTCCTGTGCTCTTTCCGAAGGGTTTCCACTTCCCGTCTTCGTCCTGGTACGCGCTGACCACATAGCACACCCGCTCTTCCGGTTCAAACAGCAGGCTGATATAGTCTGACGCTTCCTTCACCGGGTTCCAGTCGTCCGGCGGCGGCGGCATGGCCACGGTCGCGTCCTTATGCCACCCGCCGGTGTCCACCGGCTCCCCGTCGAAGGTGATCACATCGTCCCATCCGTAGGTTCTCATACTGTCCGCCGGCTTCCAGCCGTATTCCTCCGCCATGTGGAAGACGGTGCCCATGGTCACGCGGCTGTCTCCGTTCCCGAAGGTGCGCCATTTCCGTTCGCATTCCCCGGTGTGGTACCGGCTGTCGTTCCGGCTCCATTCATCCCACAGTGAACAGGGAAGCCCTTCCTGATGAAGGGCCATCCCCACGTTCACCCATTCCTGGTAGTCCAGCGCGCTGCAGGGAATCGCGTCCAGCATCTGGCGGGCCTGCGCAGCGTCTGTCATCAGAAGGCCCCCTTCTTGAATGCCTTCTTCGGCGCTTCCTCTTCCTTATCAAAGAATCTCCGCAGCTTGTTGGACGTCCTGGTTTTTCCGTCCCGTCCCTCGTATTCGTCCACGAAGATCTCGCAGCGCCCGGTTTCGCCGTCGCAGTGCAGCAGCTTCCGCCATTCCAGCGCCTCGCCGTGCTTCTTCAGCCCGATGGACCGCAGGAAGGCGGACGCTTTCCACTCGAACTTCTCCGCCAGATAGATATTCTCGACCACCAGGCCGGTGCCCAGCTCCCCGCCGTCGACCCGCATGAACACCTTCGCCATGTTGCAGGCCGGGATCTTGTCGCTCCCGTCATAGAAAGACTTCTCGACCTTGATCACCTCAAAGGGATACTTCCCCTCCGGCAGAACAGTGGTTTCCGCGCCGCCCCGCTCCTGTTCCTCGGAGATCTCGCTGACATCGTCCCAGTCGTAGGTTTTCATCATTTCGCTCATGGTTCATTCCCCTTTCTTAAAATGGCAGATCGTGCATCTTTGTCTGGCACAGGCTGTTCACCTGATCCCATGCTTCAATCAGAACGTCCTGGATAAAGTCGGTCTCGTAGTCCTTCACCGGCACGGTAATATCGTAATAATCCTTCTCAGCCACCACGGCCATCAGGATCAGCGGCTCCTCGACCCCGCTGTCCATCATCTTGTTCCACAGGCGCTGCAGCGCGGCATCCTTTTCCTCGTTGTCGCTCCGCATGCTGTCCGGCCGCTCAGGCCGCGGTTTCTGCTCCTGCTTTTTCGTCTTTTTCGCTGGCGCAGACAAAACTGCCGCCACAGCCGGCACGCTGCTCCCCTCCGTCACCACCGCTGCCGGCGCCACCCTGACGGGTTCCGGCGCAGGCTTCGGTTCCTCGTGGATCTCCGCCACCGGCCCCGCCATGCTGGGGAAAAGCTCTGCAATGGCCCCGAACTCGAACGGCAGCGGGTTTCCCAGCTCGAAGCGGTTCTTCGCGTCCCAGCACGCGCTGTGCTGGGTGTACATGACGCGCTTCTCGCCGCCCCGGCCCTTGCTCTTCCCGTCGCCGGTCTTCACGACATCCGTCTTGAAATTGGCGAACAGCAGCAGGTCGGCCCATTCCTTCACAAGCGGAGCGATGTTCTTCTCGTTCAGCTTCAGGCTGAACCGGTCATAGCTGCCCAGCTCGTCCGGCTGTTCGAACTTTTTGATCTGCGCGTGCGCTGTCAGGATGATGTGGATCCCGTTCTCCTTCAGCTTATCCAGCTCTTCCAGCAGCTCCCGGAACAGATCCTTCATGAAAACGTAGCCCTTACCGTAGGCGATATCCTCGATGGATTCCACATGCTTCTTCCGGCACACCTCGACCATGGCCAGCTTCTCCGCCCAGTCCAGCGTGTCAATGGCCAGCGTCCCAAGGCTGTCCTTGTTTGCCTGGAACCACCGCACCTGTTCCATCAGCTCCGCCCAGCTCCGCGGGCTGTCCGTCCTGGCCACATCCATGTGGCTGGTGCTCCCCTCGGTGTCGATAAACACGACGCCGGGAAACTGACTTGCGAAGGTGCTTTTCCCGATCCCCTCAGGGCCATACAGCACAACCTTCAGCGCTGTCTCCTTCTTCCCTCGTGTAATATTCATCGGTTTCCTCTCCTTTGTATTTCTGGTTCATGTCCTTCTCCCAGGCATCCCTTGCCGCCTCCGGCGTCTTCCAGAACTGGCGCAGCTCTCCCGCGTGCCGGCACCGCTGCGGAGGAATCTTCTCCGACCCCGGCCGGTCGCACTGGTACGCCCACGGGCAGCTGAATCTGCAGTTCTCCGTCGTCATTCACCTCCTTCCCCGGCCCGGCTCTCCTTCTGGGGAAAGATCCGGCTCATGTATCCATAGGTTCCGTCCTCGCGCTTCCTGAAGCCAGGCTTCTCTGTGTCCGGATAAAACCGGATCACCCGCCCGTCGCTCAGCGGTACGGACAGATAGTCCGGAATATCGCTGAAAGCGTGCTCCCAGTGCGCCGTGGCCTTCCGCATGTCCGGAATGATACGGATCACTTTCATATCTGATCCTCCCTCCCCAGAATCCGGCGCATCTGGTACATGCCCTTCAGCCAGTCGATTCCCGTCTCCAGCGCCTTCAGGTCTGCGCTGTCCATCAGCACCAGGGCGGACCGTATGCTGGCGTCATCCGCCTTCCCCTGTTCTTCGATCAGTTCTTTCGCCAGTGCATGCAGCTCCCGAAGGATCTGGATCGTATCTGTCAGATTCATTTCATATCATCCCCCGCGTTCATCATCCTCCGCAGATCCTGCACACCGCGCAGCCAGGCCAACGCGAAGTTCAGGGCGTTCACATCGTCCAGATCAACATAGATCATGGTTCCCGTGCGTCCGTCATCCGCGATCCGCTCTTCCGCAACATATTTCAGAACGTTCAAGGTCTGAATGGCCTTCTCCATGGAGATGTCCTTCACTTTTCGTCGCCTCCCCGCAGATAGTCCAGATCGTACCCGGCCCCCGTCCACTCAATGTGCTGGTTGGCCATCGGGTAGCTCTCCGGCCAGATCCTGGCCCGCTTCTCCGCCAGCTCAACCTCCGTCCAGACGATCCCTGCCGCCAGCAGCACTACCGCAACCAGCGCCATGCAGATCTTTTCCTTCATGCTGATCATGTTCTTCTGCCCCCTCATAAACATCATTTTTCTCCCTGCGCTTTAGAAGTATCCCCGGGAAATTCGGCTTCTCCGACCTTCCTCAGGGCGTCAATCTCCGCCCCTCTTGCCCGGATCCTCGCCCACCGCTCCGGGTCATTCCTCCGGATGTCCAGCAGCAGCGCCCCGAAGATCGCCCCGGCATTCTCCTTCATGGTCTCCTCCTTTGGGTTGCGTAATTACGCAACAAGTTCCGGAAAAAAAATACGTCCCATTTCCGCATGCGTCAGGTGAAGGCCCTGGGCGATGGATGACATTTCCGTCCGGTCGAACTCTGATTTCCCGCTGAGTTTACGCCAGAACGATGTGGTGCTCATTCCGATGCTGCAGCAGAACTGCTCGATGGTCATCCCGTTCTCCACGATCTTCGCCTTCAAAAGTGCCACATTCATCTGTTTTTCCCTCCTTTCAAAGTTTCGTTGTTGTGCAACCGTGCTTATCATACACTTTCCGAAAATACTTTGTCAATCATTTCTGCAAAAAAAAGTTGCAAATTTGGGAAACTTTGTGTATCATATGAAATGATTCATCACGGAGGTGACATAAATGACAATCGGCGACCTGATCAGCAGCCAGCGGAAGAAACTCGGTTATACCCTGGAAGATGTAGGGAAAGCGGTCGGTGTGAACAAGGGAACCGTGCTCAGATGGGAAACCGGAGCCATCCACACCATGAAGCGCGACAAGATCGCCGCGCTTTCCCGTTTCCTGCAGATGGATCCCACACTCTTCATCATGCCGCAGGAAGTCCTGACGGCGGAAGAGCGCGATCTGGTCTCAGCCTACCGCGCCGCCGATGCCGGAACGCAGGCCAGCGTCCGGAAGCTGCTGGATCTCCCGGAAGAAAAAAATACAGCCGAATCGGCAATATCATAGTCTTGAAAGGAGTGCGCCCATGAAAAGGCTGTCTGTCATCCTGATGCTGATCCTGGTCTTTTCCCTTTCCATCGCGTCAGCTTCAGATCCATTCAATGAACCTTTATCCATGTTTGCCAGGACAAACAAGGCGGAGATTCCGGAAAACGCCATCAAAGTCCCGCCGGGAACCTATTCCTGCCCGGAAGACATTCCCGCCGGAAACTATCAGATTGACACCGATTGCTATGGCTGTCAGTTCATTTTTCGCCAGGACAACAGTGTCGTGTTTACTGTTTACTTTGGGAAGAATTACGGCGAAACAAGGATCGCATACATTCCGGTTTCTGAAGGAAATTCAATAACGGTGGAAAAGAACCCTGTTTACTTTTCTCCCTCTTCTTTCTCCTGCCCCACCGGTGATCAGTTCATTCTCGCACCCGGTTTCTATGTCTGCGGGAAGGATCTTCCGCTGGGTTCCTTCCTGGCTTCTCAGGAAGGAACCCTTCCGTCAACTGTCAGTATAAGTACAACCACCTGGCCCAGCAAAACAGTATTCAGAGGCGACATCGGTCCGGATTCAAAGCTGGATTTCTCAGAGGATTGTTTCGTCTGTGTATATTATTCTTCCGTCTCACTGAAGAAGTATGTTTCTCCGTTTTTTAACTGAAAGGATCCTGACATGAATCAGAAAGCCGTGATCTATGCCCGCTATTCATCGTCCAAACAGCGGGACGTCTCCATTGAACAGCAGATAGAAGCCTGCCGGAAGTATGCGGACGCGAACGGTCTGGATGTCATCCGGATCTACGAGGACCGCGCCATGACCGGCACCAACGACAACCGCCCAGGCTTCCGCCAGATGATCCGCGACAGCGCCACCCACGCCTTCACGGCCGTGATCGTCTACACGCTGGACCGCTTCAGCCGGAACAAGTACGACGCCGTCATCAACAAGAAAACCCTGAAAGACAACGGCGTCCGCGTCCAGTCCGCCATGGAGCACATCACCGACGATCCGACCGGCGCCCTCATGGAATCCATCCTGGAAGGTTTCGCGGAATACTATTCACAGGAGCTGTCCCAGAAGATCCGCCGCGGTGTCCTGGATAACGCCCGGAAGGGAATCGCCATGGGCATCCTTCCCTTCGGTTACCGGCGCGGAGAGGATGGAAAGTATGAAGTGGATCCGGCGGAAGCGCCCATCGTGAACGAGATCTTCACCCGCACGCTGCACGGTGAGCCCTTCGCGGACATTTTCAGGGACCTGAACGCCCGCGGCATCCTGACCCGAAAAGGCAAGCCCTGGTCCCGCACCTCGCTGGACGCCATGCTGACCAACGAGAAGTATATCGGGAACTACAAACATGGATCCTGTATCGTGGAAAACTGCATCCCGCCCATCCTGGACCGTGATCTGTTCTTCCATGTGCAGGAGCTGCTGAAGCAGAAGAAAAACCCGCGCCAGGCTCCCGCCCGCCGGCGCACCCAGAACGGAACCTATCTCCTGACCGGGAAGATCTTCTGCGGGGAATGCAAGCAGCCCATGATCGGCGTCTCCGCGAACGGCCGCGGCGGCGTCCCCTACTTCTACTATGTCTGCAAATCAAACCATCAGAAGGCCGGCTCCTGCAAAATGGCCAGGCTGCAGCGGGATCCCACGGAATACGCCATCGCGTCCTATCTGTCCACCGTCTTCACGGATCCTGCCGTGGTGTCCTGGCTGGCTGATGAAATAGAAGCCTACCTGCCCACCCGTGACGCGGATCACGAAGTGCAGAATCTCCGCGCCCGGCTGGACCAGGCAAAACGCGAACAGCAGAACACCCTGAAGGCGATCCGGAACGGCGTCACCGCGCCCAGCGTCATGGCCATGCTCACCGACATCGAAACCCAGATAGACGACCTCGCCATCCAGCTGGCCCTCGCCGAATCCGCAGCGGAGAAGCAGATCACCCGCGGCGACGTCCTGGCCTTTATCGAATCCTTCCAGTCCGGTGACCTGTCCGATAAAAGATACCAGGAAACCCTCATAGATTCGCTTCTGAGGCGTGTCTATGTTTATACTGACCGTCTGGTCATTTTCTTCTCTGCAGGCCATCAGAGCGAAAAACAGGCAGAAATAAAAATAAACCCGGACACGGTTGATTCCTCAACCGCGCCGGGCCTCGACGTGACTATGACAGATGTTTCGTATAACCTCCGCAACAGTCCACAAACAATCCCTTATACGAACCACTTCCGCCTGATGATCACAGCGGGCCTTCTGGTTCTCGTATCAGGGCATTCAAAAAGCCGCCGTTAAGGCGGTTTTTTTCTTCTCCGTTTTCTTCTTCGCTATTGTCTTTATCTGCAGGTGGTTTCGTTGGAAGATTTGCACCCGTGCAACGTTTTTAATCAATAATCTTGCACCCGTGCAAACCCGTGCGAGTATTATTGTTTATTTACCTTCCAGTTTTCGGAACGTAACCTCATACGCGCCCATAGCCGCCAGCGCGACAATCACAGCATTTATCGCCGTCAACAGCCCGCTCTGTAGAGTCAATCCGCTGGTAAATACGGTCGCCAGCAGCAGCACAATCAGCGCGATGACATAGACCACAATCCGTGTCGGGATTTTCCAGACCTTATCCAGCGGAAATTTCAGCATCTGGGCAATCAGCAACGTTGCCATCGTCGCGCCGGCGATGGTAGCAAGATATTCCCATGTAAACGGCTCCGTAGGCAGTTCACCATCAGCCATAGCAACAGAGCTGATCAGCAGCAGGGACGCCAGCAGAACCAGACTACAATACAGCTTTTTCATGATCTTATCTCCCTTCATTGATGTTCAATCGGAACCAGCGGGAGTGCCCGCATTGAATTGTACGCATCCGTAACGGATCCATTGCCGCCCAGGCCGTGATATGCGTCATACATCGCCGTTATAGTGTCTCTGGATGTTTCGTCGCAGTAGCCGATAATAACAGCCTCCTTGCAGTCTGCTAAGATCTGCCGTCTAAGCAAGCTTTTCATGCCCTCTTTTAGCGCCGCTGTTTCCGCCGCGGCCTGTTTGGCCAGCGCTTCCCGTGCCTCGCGTTCCTTCCGAATCCGCCCGCTCAGATGCTTAGCAACAAACCCGATCCCAGCGACAACCAGACCAAAAGCCCATTCGACCCAGTATTTTACAATCCATTCAGGCATCCGTACCACCCCATTTGTTTTTATTTGGTATTAACCCCGCAGCCCTAACCAGTCACCCAGTTGGTCATAAATATGCTCAAGTTCCGCTTTCGGAACGCTGATCATTTCGCCGGATCCGTCAGGCAGCTGCCCGGCGTCCATCCGCTCGGTGTATTTGAGCATAACCCATCCGGTTTTCCCGCCGAACGACGTGCAGCCCCAATCGCCAAATTCCTCGGTGATCGTGATAATCGTCCTGTCCGGGATCCGGCAGATCAGATCCGCGTGTTCGTGCGGTTCATCCCGCAGCCGCAGATATCCGCCGATAACCATAGCCTGATAATTAACCATTGTGCCACCTCCGCCGCCATGCAGTATGCGGTCAATAGATTCCCCGTAGCTTATCTGTTTCCACAGTCCAACGCGGTTCCAGCCGCCCCGGATGCTCTTTCCCTTAAAGCTACTCTCACAGACACACCCATTACTGGATGACGAATTGATCGCGCCTTTTCCGGTGCTGGTATAGATTCCGATATGGCTCACGTTTCCGATACCGTCGTCGCGGTATTTCCCAGGCTCTCCGCCGTCATTCTTCTGGATAAACAAGAAAGCGCCCAGCGGAATATAACCGAAATGGCTCCGGCATTCTTCTGGTGTGCCGACCCAGCCATTAGCCATGATGTAACGATACCAGGCATTGCTCCCGGCAAGATTTTTGTGGATCCCGCAGTCAGCCAGGCACTTTTCCACAAACGCCTGACAATCCATGACGGTGTACGGCGTACCGATGTATTTGAAACCAGCTTCACTGATTTCCTGTCCAGTCGTTATCGTCAACACCCCCGTCCAGATCGCTGTTATGCATAGCCGCAGCGCCGAATAAAATACCGATAACACCGCCGACAAAAAGACCGACCATGAAACTGATCATCAGATCCACCTCCGAAAAAGTCGCTTTTCATGCGACATTTTACAGCATCAACCGTGATATAATAGACATAGAAAAGCGCCTGACGGGTAGCAGCCGTCAAGCGCCGGTGCGGAAGATGTGGGTTGGGCACATCATCCACGGAGTGATACTATCACATTCTTCCGCAAAAAATCAATATACGGAAGGATGTGTTTTTCATGCCAGCACCAGACAAGGCCCTACTCATGCACAAAATCGAAGACACCCTGAAGCCGCGGATGTTCGCCAACCTGCTCGAAGAAGCGGTCGAGGATATCCAGGGCCATCTCGACGAGTTCGACGTGACCAGGATCGCCGCCGACGCCATCGAATCGGATGACCTGCTGGATCTCTACCTCACCGCGAAAAAGATTGCCGGCAGATCTGAAAAGACCTTGACCCGCTACCAGTACATCATCGAGCGGAGCCTCCGCCGGATCGGTTTGAAGACACGCGACATCACGAAAGACCACCTCCGCCAGTATTTCGCGGACGAGCTGGCCCGCGGTGTATCAGAGCGGACCGTGGACGGCATCCGGCAGATCCTATCCGGCTATTTCGATTGGTTAGAGCACGAGCAGCTGATCCCCAGGAACCCGGCCCACAACATCGAAGCCATCAAATATGAACAGAAGGAACGTCAGGCGCTGTCCTACGTTGATACAGAGATCCTGATCCGAAGCTGCACCTGCATCCGTGACCGCGCAATCCTGGCGTTTTTGCTGGCAACCGGATGCCGCGTCAGTGAGCTTGTCGGTCTGGATCGGGATGCCGTGGATCTGGATCGTGGGGAATGTGTCGTCCTGGGCAAGGGCCGGAAGGAACGCACAGTCTATCTGGATGATGTGGCGATCCTGACCATCCGGGAGTATCTGGCCACCAGGGCAGACGACGAAAAAGCGCTGTTCATCGGAAAGGGCCGGAAACGGCTCCTGCCCGGCGGGATCCGCGCCATGCTCAAACGGCTGGCAGCTGCCGCCGGTGTGGAGAATGTCCACCCGCACCGGTTCCGGCGGACGCTGGTCACCCGGCTGCTGAATCGCGGGATGCCCATCCAGGAAGTGGCCATCATTGCCGGTCACAGCAACGTGGATACCACGATGGGCTATTACGCATCCAGCAAGGAACGAATCAAAAACAGTTACCGGATCCACACGGCATAAGGCAAGAGGGGCGAAAAGCCCCTCTTTTTTCTGCCTTATCCATGTGATTTAAAGTAAGATTTATGTTACGTTCAAAACGGTCTGAATGCCGTCTTATATCCACAATAATGCAGATAATCGTCTGCTCGCAAAGACGGAACCTGATTGAAATAGGAAGTACCTATATAGCAATGACCATCAGAGGTTATAGGTTTTATCTTGTATTGTATTGCATTGCCGTTGATATAGTTTATCGGGATGATAACGGTAACAAAATTCTTCCTGTCGCTACTGTAATAGATCTTCCGAGTTGCTTCATACGGCGTCATTCCAATCGGCACAACCTGTCCGCCAAGACTTCGTACTGTGCTTTGTATTACGATAAGTTCGCCAGTCAAGCTGAAAATGAGTGCCAGTGAATCGCATTCCATACCGCTTAGAATCGTTTCGTGTTTGCTAATATCACCAATATCCGCATAGTCGCACGCAAGAACCTTCCCGGGCGCGCTATCGAATGTGTAGTAGATTTTATCTGCCCATATAGCAATACACGCCCACTTGTAATCTCTGGACGGCCCGCCAAGCACAGAAGCCGTCCAACTGTCTTGCGACACATCGTATTTCAGTGCCAGAACTCTACATTCTGTCGCATTGTGATCCCCTGTCGTAACTATGTAGACATCTTCTGGTTCATAATAAATTACTTCGTGAATGTGGCGGGCTTCGTACGTTTCAGGCAGGCTGAATTCATATGCGATTTTATAAGTATGGCCGTTGTCTATACTGTACCAAAGAATCCTGCGGTATCCCTCACGTTCCAGATTATAATTACTGAATACATGCATATCCTGCGAGCCAATGAACTTCCGTTCTGCATGATCCCACAAGCCATCAAAGTTGGAATGGGATTGTGGTACAAACACGGTAACGCCATCCTGCTCGTAGCAAGTAGATTCATTATATGTTTGCCAGTCTTCGATATAATACGCTTTTGTATCTGTAAAGAAAGATAAACCACCATCATTGAAAAGATGATAGTTTACGATAGTTCCAACTCCCGATACATCCACACCGGAATTCCATGTTTTCCCACAGTCCCGGCTGAGTTTCAGCATACCGTCTTCGTCCAAAATAACAATCATGGATTTATATGCTGAAACAACTCTGTACTCCCATTCATTCTTAGCAAGATACGGAAGATCTCCGGCACACTGTGCCATGTACACAGCCATTTTACTCTTCGGTAATTTGTATATAGCAGGAGCGTAACCTTGCAGATTGATATCGCCCGGAGAGAGATCAATCCTGTGATTGGCAACCAAATACTTTGCATTCGGCGGGGCGGTATTAGGCTTCGCATACAAGAACCACGGCATCGTATATTGCTCTGATATTGGGAACGTATGTGATTTCGACAGAATCTTATACTGAGAATCGCACCAAACGTAATACAAAGCCGATGCGCCGCCGCCTCTTGTCTGCATAATAAAACTGTCGCCTTCGTTGCACGGCACGATAATATGCCTATAGGAAGAGGATGCTGTCGGAGTTAGGCTGATAATCGTTCCGATTGCTCCGCTTGTGTCAATATATCCATCTGCAAATTCGGTGTATGTGACTACGTTCGTGTCCTCAATCATAGACTCCACAGATTCCGTATCCAACTTTTCTGTATACTTTTCGATCGTTATTTCGAAATATGTTGGATTGTTTTCTGTCCCGTAATCTCTTGAAGATATAAGCCCAAGCCCGACCATGATGGGCGACTCCGTAATTATACATTCATTATCTCCAGCATAATGTATATCTGCGAAGGTAGTTGTCGTATAGTACAAGTCCTTGCTACTCTGTTCCGCAGCGTATCCTGTAACGGATACGTGCAGCGCATATGCTCCTATCGGAAATGTCTGCGTAAATGGTGATGCAGATGTGAAGGCGCGTACCGTTTTGTTGAATAAGGTAACAAATCGTGTACCGGAAGAAGTGCCAAACGCCTTTATTCTCCCGTTTTCGTACACCACGGTAACCCCGTTCGCAAGAATGGGCGAGATAAATTCGGTAGGATAAACAAGTCTGTTGCCGTTCAAGGCATCGATCTTTCCGTTAACCAATTCGTTAACGTCATTTTGCTCATCCCGATATGCATTGACCACTCTGTACGGAACTTTTTCCTCGATCAAAGAGAGACTGATATCAATATAGGTCGGAGCCTCTTCTGTCCCATAATTCACATTGTTTTGCACATAGATGGCGCAAGAGAACGCTTCATCAACATTGAATATCTGTTCTGATACGATGTGTGTTAGTGATGCATATGTCGTTTTTGTATAATAGATGCCGATGTTAGATTGAACACCCGAAACCGATAAATTCAGCTTATATAAACCAGCAGGAATCGGTTGCCCCGGATTAGTTGTGCTTGGAATAAGCACCCAATTTGTATTAAATACCAGCATAAAACGGTTTGCTGTCCCGGTTCCGTAAATCTTCACACGACCATTATCATACGCCGCAGTTACTCCGTACGCTGAAACGCTACTGTTTGTTATGTGTACACCATCATCTCCATTAAGAACATCAAAAGCCTGATTTAAATCACTAAGCTCCGCGCCGACGGTGACCTGCGTTTTGCTGGTATCCGCCCAGGTCGTGCCGGCGGCGTGCGTCGCGGTGATCCGGTACAGCCCGCCGTTATAGGTCACATAGTTCCCGGCAGCATACACAGACGAAGGATTGAACGCCACGGCCACCATGCTGCCCATGGCATCCGCCGCGTCCTGGCACGCCTGCAGCTGGGCGCTGATCTGGGTGCTCCAGTCCTGCACCACGCTGCCCGGATTGACGATGTTCCCGGTCTGGGTGCGGATGACCGTCCCGACGCAGGCCAGCAGGGTGGTGATCGCGCTGCCCTCCGTCAGCTTGATGGAGATCTGGATCGGGCCGGGCACGGTGTAGGCCGTCTGAGGCAGAACAATGGACGCCATGTTCCCGCTGCGGGATCCGTTGACGGGGATGGTCTGGCCGTCCGCCAGCATGCAGTACCCATTCACATTGCCGGACAGGGTGATGACTTCCCCGCCGTCGGTCACCTTCACGCCAATCAGGTTGCCCAGGTTGTCAAGTGAAAAGGCGCTGCCAGTCAGCACCCGCACAGGAACCGGATTCTTCAGATCCTGATCAAACCATGTTTCAATCCTCGCCATTGTTCACTGCCCCCTTTTTCATACAGACCTTGACGCCTTCCGCGCCGTCGCGCTGGATCAGAACCAGCTCCGTGTATCCCTCGTAAACGTCCACCGGCAGATCCTGCTGATAGAAAACGCTCATCTTCTTCGTCTTCGCCGGATGGCTGAATATCACAGCGGCTTGCGGAATGGTCAGCGCAAGGCCATAGATCCACAGAGAATACTCCGTCTCGCCGGCGCCCCTGGTGTCCAGCACCGTGCCGTCATTCATTGTCAGCTTGTACATCCGTCTTTCCCTCCAGATCCTCCAGTGTTCCGTTCAGCGCGTCATACACCCGCTTCAGCCCGTCCAGCGCATTCAGCAGGATGGTCAGGTTCTTCCTGGTTGGATTGATGTCCAGCGCCTGCAGATTCTGATAGATGGTTTCCAGCTCTTTCTTGCAGTGCATTTACGTCCTCCTCAGAACATACCCGCCGATTGTGCTGCTGTAGTGTTCCGTGTATACCTTTCCGTGGTACTTGAATTCCCCGGACGGAATACTCAGCCCGGTTGTTACGAAGTAGTTTGCGCTCGCGTTTCCGGCATACAGATCATCAATCCGGCCATTCACTGTGGCCAGATCCGTCGCGGTCACATACCCCTGCAGATCGATCTTACTGGCCCGGATGGTCAGGCTTGTCTGATCATCATTGATCTTATTGATGCAGATCCCGCCGGTCAGGTTGCCTTCGTCATACAGGCCCCATTCCGACCCGTTCCGCATCAGTTTCAGCGCCGTGCCTTCCTTGACCCGCAGGGTTTTTCCCTGGCTGGTGGTGATGACATCATAGCTTCCGCAAACAGCCCAAACGGAATCCCTGTTCACCCAGATGTCCGCGTTCTCGAACTCTTCGATCTTTTCTTCGTCGTCACCCAGCTCACATTCATGTTCCACCGCGGCCTTCTTGCCGCCGCCTCCGCGGCCTCCGGCGCTCCCGCCGTTCCCGGTGGCGATCTCGTACAGCATCCCGGAAAGCGTCTTGTGCTCGTTCGCCAGCGTGCAGGTGATGGCTTCTTCCTCCGCCATGCAGTTCTTCCAGCTCAGCTCCACCAGCCGCTCCGTCACGGTCGTGCTGTACTCCGGCAGCGGCACCCGGCAGATCCGTCCGGTGGTCAGCCGGTCCATCGCCTCCCCGGTGCTCTGGCTCAGTTCAAGCCCGCTGATGCTCACGCTCACCTTCGGCTGCGCGTTCTTCCGAAGCTGATTCTGTGCCCAGCTCAGCAGCAGCGCCGGATCGCTGATGGAGCTTTCCATGATCACCTGGCTCACCACACCCCACGTCGCCGTGTTCATCTCCACATAGGGCATCCCGCTGTTGACGTCGTCAATATGCAGGTTGTTCTTGCCCATGGGATAGGCGCGGGTGTACATCTCGCTCCGGTCGACCGTGATCTGCAGGGTGGACAGGTTCCGATGCATCCGCATCTCCATGGTAGCGTTCACCGGCCATGCCTTCAGGCTCACCGTCCACGGCCAGGTGGCGAAGTCAAACTCCCACTGACAATCCGGCACAGCCTCCGTCATATTCCGCAGATCTGAGTATATATCGCTGTTTTGGAACTTCCAGCCCTGTGCTGTGGAAAAATCCACCTGCCCCCGCTGGAAAAGAACCTCGCTCTGCCGTCCCAGCAGGTACCCGATGGCCGCGCCGATTGTCACCGTGGTGGCCCCGGCGGTCCCGCTCATGGTCTCCGGCGTAATCTCCCCAAAAACGATCATATTCTCCAGCAGCCGGAAAACATGCTCCGCGTTCAGCGTGATCTGCCCGGTATTGTAGTTCACGCGCCGGGTCTTTACGTACATGACGCACATCTCGCCATTCGGTGCCCACACCTGGATCCAGCTCCCGATGTTCACCTCCGGGCTCTCCGCGTCCACGATGATCGTGGCGTTGCTCTGCCCGTCGGCTCGCAGGTTCAGCTGCATGCTGACAGGCCGCAGCATCCCCGCCGGCGTCATGCTGTGCCCGGCCAGCAGGATGGGATTCTTCATCCGACCCACCTCCCAAAGGTGTACAGCGTCCAGTCCAGCGCCACATCCGCCGCAAAGTTCACGGTATTTTCGCCGGGCTGCAGGATCACGTCGTCATCGCTGGCCACGGTCCGCTTGTCCAGCAGACTGCGCCAGCTGTTCCCGCTCCCGGCCAGGATCCGCTGCACGTCGGTGTCCGTGTAGTCAATGATCAGCGTCTCCCCGCTGGCCAGCCCGGCGCTGGTCAGCTGGATCATCTTTCCGTTGCATCCGACCGCAATGGTGCCGCAGGCGCTGCCGCTGTTGTTCGTGGCGTGGCAGCTCAGCACCCCGCCGCCGGTTGCCGCGACGCGGATCACCGCGCTGCCGCTGGCCAGGGATGTCAGGCTGACCCCGGTCAGGTCCATGTCCTGCCACATCGGCACGCTGTACGCCCGCAGCGTCACCTGATACGTGGATCCGTACTTTTCCACGCCCTGGACCTGCATCAGCCCGACGCACATGACGTGCAGCTTCTGCCGCTCCCGGTAGCTCACGGTCAGATCCCCGCCGCCCGCGGCCCAGGCGCTCACCTTGCCCAGAATCTCCGACCGTCTCCGCGGATCCTGTTCGTCGATGGCGAATACAATGCTCACATCCCGGTACCGCTTCTGGAATCCGGTCACCCGCTGCCCGATCCGGTTCCCCCGGTCAACGGCGGTAATGTTCCAGCTGGGCGCCGCCTCGTTCACGCTCTGCAGGATGATCGCCGCGTCCAGCGTGTGCAGCTCCGTCCCGTTCAGCGCGACGGATACCTTTGTTCTCATGCCTCATTCCTCCCGGTTAACCGCGGAAGTGGTAGCTGTCCGCCAGCCCACGATCCACGTAATCCATGATCACGTTTCCGTCCAGCGTCACCGTCACCTGCACCGGCTTCTTCGCCGTGCCCCGCTCGCAGGCCGATTCAATCAGCCCCGGCAGGCTCCGCTCGTTCGCTCCGCGGTATTCGTCGCTCTGGGACAGCCGGTTCAGCGCCCCGCTCACGTCCGCAAACCATCCCGCCGGCAGATCCTCGTTATTCATCCATCCGGTCGGATCCATCTCCGGCAGCGTGTCCAGCAGTCCGTTCAGTCGGTCCAGCAGATCATCCTGCCCCTCGAATGCCTTTTCCAGATCCGCCCAGGAGCTGTCAAACTGCTCTTCCATTTCGTCTGTCGGATTCGTCACGCTTGACCAGTTCCGCCACACGTCATAGAAAGCTTCGGCAGCTGCCCGCTGTTCTTCCGTCACATTGAGCCGTCCTGCTGCATCCTTTTCTTCCTGGATCCGATTGTATTCACTGATTGGTATCCGTTCGCCTGTTATAAGATCCTGTGGACCCATTACTTCATATGTTTCCGGATCCAAAATGCCACGCTCGACAAGATCCTTGGTGACTTCCGTCGGATTACCGTTTGCATCCGTCACCGAATCATCGTCGCTGGTATCCATTTTGAACAGCATCGCCAACCCAGCGCCGATTCCGGACCCGATCAGAAAAGCTTTGCTGGTCAGCAGGGACGCAATGCTGGAACCAAGCGCTGTGCCGGTCGCCTGCGCTGCGATCCCCGTCTTCGCCGCTCCGCCCAGCGCGCTGCCCAGCAGCTTCATATTCGCAATGGACAGCGTGGTCGTGATCAGTGTGTCCATCCATCCGCCGATGCTCTTGCCCGTCACTGCCTCGGTGGCCTTGTTGGCAATGATCGCCGGCAGGATGATATCCAGCGCTGCTGCAATCTTGTCCCCGTTCTCGCCCAGCCAATCAAGAAGTTTTCCGGTATTGTCAATCAGTTTTCCGATAAACGCCACAATCGGATTATCACTGCTCTTCAGGTCTCCGCCCAGCTCCTGCAGCCATCCGCCCAGGTTCTCCATTGTGGCTGAAATATCCTCGATCAGTTTGGTAATGTTCGCGTCCAGACTGGCGACAATGTCCACCTTCGCGTCTTTGTCCGCGTTCAGCAGCGCGCCCAGGTCGCGGAGGATGTCCAGCGTGTCCTCGCTCAGCTGGTCAATATTCAGAATGTCGCTCAGCTTCGCGCCCAGATTCAGCTTCAGGATATTCCACATGCCCTGAATCTCTACGATCTTATGGCTCACTTCGTCCAGCTGCTGCAGTTCATCCTCGTACAGCTTCAGACCGGTGCCTTCCACGTCTGTGCCGTACTTGTCCATCATGTCGTTCCAGTTGCCAACAACGTCCCGCTGACCGGCGCCGCTCTTCTCGCCGAAGATGGCCGTGGTCAGCTTGTCGCGGTCGCTGCCGTGGCGTGACGCCAGCTCCTGCATAACGCCCATATAAAAATCCCAATGGCTGTCAAAATCGCCCTCGCTGATGCCCATGGCCTTCAGCGCCGCCAGGGTTTCCTTGTTTCCGTTGTGCACATTGGTGATCATCTTCTGGATGCCGCCGGTGATCTGCCCGGCATCCACACCCTGCAGCTGCGCTCCCAGGAACACTTTTTCGATGTCCTCCAGGTTCCCACCCCACATGCTCTGAATCTGGTTCCATTCCCCCGCAGCCGCCCACGCTTCGGACATCAGCGAGTACATCTCGCTGACCATGTCGCGCATGGTGTCGACGCTGGCGGAAAAAATCCCGCTCAGGCTGTTCCCAACGCCCTTCACCACGTCCCCGATGCTGCTCAGGCAGTCGTTCAGGCTGACCACGGCCTGCGCGGCCTCCTGGCTACCGGCGCCGGCATCCCGCATGCTGTCACCCAGACCGCGCAGCGCGTCCTGCGCGTCGCCCATCTGGTTCTTCATGTTGGCCAGGGCTTCGCGGGCCTTGTTCAGCTTCTCTTCCCACTTATCCTGAACTTCCTGGTTCTCCGCGTATTCGACCTTGCTGTCCTTCAGGGCCTGCTCCAGAGTCCGTACAATCTTCTCCTGCTCCGCGATCTGCTTCTGCAGGCTCTGGCTCTTCGCGCGGGCCTTGTCCTGCGCCGTGGCGTTCCGGCCCAGCTCAGCGGTTTCCGCTTTCAGCTCGCTCCGGAGCACCCGCAGAGACCGATAGGCGTCGTTCAGCGCCTGCTTATACTGCTGCTCGCCTTCCAGCTGAAGCTTTGACTTGATCGTTCCGTCCGCCACGGTGCCACCTCCATCATCCGCCCAGCATCCGGCCCATCATTTTGGCCGCCACCATGGGCTGATCATATTTCGTCTTCCAGTAGAACATATCCAGAATGAAACCGGGCGTCATCCGCTTCATCTCCGTTACGCTCAGCCCGGCAATCAGCCCGTAGCTGAGGATCCGCCGCTCAGACGGAGGGCGCCCGCCCTTCAGTTTTTTTCCTTTTCATTCAGCTCCTTCAGGTATCCGTCGCGGATCTGATCATCCTCTTCCTCCGCGCTCATCATGCGGTTTCCGTCCTTGATGGCCTCATCAATGGCCTTCACAATGCCCCGCATCTTCCCGATGGAGCTGTGCTTCGACAGAAGCCCCTCCCCGGTGACCTTCTCCGTCACCGGCTCGCCGCGCTCCTCCGCCAGATATTCCGCGCCGGCGTTCGCCAGGATGGCAAACATCTTTTTCAGCGCCTCGATATCGTTCCCTCCAGCCACTTTCTTCAGGCCCTCGGTATATTCTCCGTACACCTCGCGCATCTCCGCAATGGCGGACATGTCGAAGCGCAGCACGTATTCCTTCCCGCTCTTGTCAGTATATTTGACCATGATCTTCTTCTCCTTTTCTCCTTCGATAGAAAAATCCGGGAGAGACGGTTTCCCGCCCCTCCCGTTGTCATCAGGTAATACCTGCCAGGTTATTCAGCCAGGCGATGGCAGCGGCCTCCGTATCGAACTCCGCTTCCTTCCGGAACCGGGCCGCAAGGTCGGCCTTCGGAAGCGCGGCGAAGATCTCGCCCTCAATTTCCGGCGTGCCGTATTCGGTGTTTTCTCCGCGGGTGTTCATGGTTTCGTTCATGCTGAACTGGACCTTCCAGTACCAGTACGCCACGAAGATTTCATCATCACCCTGCAGATCCTTGTACACGTATCCGCAGCCAACCTTCGGGGAAGCATTGCCTCCCAGAGCGTACTCCTGCACCCCGCCGGTCGCGGGCGTGTTGTACGCCTCCATGTCGAACAGCTTCAGCTTCGTTGCCCGGTCGATGTAGGTCGTGCCGATGGTCAGCGTGCCGCTGGTGACGCTGTTGTCCCGCGCGACCAGCTTGTCATCGCCGTACAGCTTCACATCGCTCCGGTTCCATGTCAGGTTGGCCCGCATCAGCTCGCCAACCTGCATGCCGGTGCCGTAGGTCGGCTCACTGCCGTCCACGCTGGCCGTGATCGGCGCAACCACCATGTGCTTCAGTCCAATCTGTGCCATTTCGTTTTCATTCCTTTCCGTCGACAAACTCGTTAAAAGCCTTCTGCATCGCGGCCTCGGCTTCCGCCCGGACCGCGTGTTCCGCCTTGGTTACAAACTTGTCGCCCTTGATTGCTTTTTTGCCGGCCTTGTTCGGATTCCGGCCATAATGCAGGATGTACGCCTTCTGGGCATGCGTGATCTTGTGCGTCCGGTCAGTGCCCATGGGATAAACCTCGATGGATCCGCCGTCGGAATCAAATCGGACAGGCGTTTTGGACACAGCGCCCTTCATGGCACCGGTGCCAGGGTGCGCTCCCTCGATTTCATCCTGCCAGCCCTTTACCAGCACATCCGCGCCGGCGTTCAGCGCGGCCGCGATGGCCTGGCCTCTCAGCCCGCGCTCGATCCGCTTCAGCTTGTTTTCAAAATCCTCGATGCCCTCGGTGCTCATTTTCATGGCATCAGCCTCCGTCCGGCTCCGTGTCAGGTTCCTCCGGCATCACCGGCTCTTCCGGCGTCTCCGGCGCTTCCACCGCCCGGAAGTATTTCTCCATGGTGTAGCTCCATGTCCACCGCCGCGCTGGCTGATCCCGGTCGAACTCGCAGCTGACCAGCCGGAAGGCGACATCCAGCCCCCGCAGCACATTCTGCGCCGCCTGGGCCTTTTCGTCGTCCCCGTCCATCACGTACAGGATCACGCTCCCGCCGATCCGCTGATACACCAGCCGGTCGTCTCCCCAAAGGGAAAGCGGGCTTCCGTCCAGCGTCACGACGCCGTAATCCCTCCGCCCCATGTCGTTGTTTTCATCGATCCAGGCGTCGCGGGCGAACTCAATCCCTGTCCCGGCCTCCAGCTCGGTTATCAGGATGCTTTCCAGATCAGGCATTGATATCACTCCTCGCTATCACCAGCTCGATTCCGCCGTCCGGGGTTTCGTAGTTCCGGATAATGTCGTAGATCTGGCCCTGATACCGCAGAGTCAGCTCCTTCTGGTACTCGCTGGCCCGTGACAGCTTCAGCACGATCTCTGGCCGGATGCCCACGTTCTCCGCGCTGTAATACTCGCTGCGGGTCACGCTCTTCTCCGTACAGAACCGCTTCTTCTCCACCGTCACCGGCGCCTCGAAAACGCCGCGCGCCTTCGTGGTTTCCTCAATCAGCCAGCAGATCCGCTTCCGCACCATCAGCCTTCACCCCCGGCCGCGGCCCCTTCCGCCTCGGATCCGTCTCCGGTCTCCGTGCTTCCGTCCAGCCAGTCGGTGTATCCGGTCGCGCTCATGAGCTGCTTCTTCTGCGTCTCGTAGCTTTCCAGCAGCTGCTGGTAGTTCTCCGGCGCGCCGAAGTTCATGGCCACGAAGGTCTTCACGGCCCTCATGATCAGCGGATCGGTTTCCACCTGCGCCTGGGTGACTCCGGCAATGCCCAGATCCGCTTTTGCGGCGTTGATCAGATCCTGGATTTCGTCCTCGTATTCGGTATCTGTCACGCCCAGCACGTTCATGCATTTCTGCAGCAGGTTCAATTCAGACATTGCCAAAAGCCTCCTGTGCATTCTAAGGGGGGCGGAGGCTCACCGGCCCCCGCCCCAGTGTGTGTCGTTATCCGATTAGGAAGCCGCCTTGGTGTAGCGTACCAGGCCGACGCCGGTGGGCTTGCCATCGCCCAGGGCCATGACGCGGAACACGGTGGAACCGCTGCGGAAAGCAACAGAGCCATCCCTTTCCACGTCGGCGTCCTTGGCGAAGTTGAACGCATAGCCTTCCTTCAGGTCGCCGAAGATGATGTCGGTGCCGACACCGTCCTCGATGATCACCGGGAAGCCGAAGATGTTGTACTTCGCGGGCGCCTGGGGATCGGCCACCACGACGGGCTGCTTCTGGGTCGTGGTCACGTTCAGCACGTTGCTGTAGAACGTGGCGCGGCTCATGACGAAGCTGGCGTTGGGATCATACTCCGCCGGCAGGCTGCCGATGATGGTCAGCAGGTCGGCGTAGGTGATCGCGGCTTTGGTGTAGGTGCCGGTAGCGGTGATGCTGGTCAGGCCGGTGGGCTCGGTGCTGCCAGCGCCCGCTGCAACCTTGGAAGCCACCAGGCGGAAGAGCTTGTTGGCCAGCCGGTCAACCAGCCAATCCTCGAAAGCGGGGATCGCCATGGCGGCCACATCGGCCGTGATCTCCACGGTCTTGATCAGCTTGTAGGCGCCCAGGGAAACGGGGGCCAGCGTGTCGGCGCTGTCGGTCGCGGCGTTGCCCATGGCAACCACGGCCGCGGCGTTAATCGTGCCTTCCACGGGCAGGATCACGTTGCCGGGGATGTGCATCACATCGATGGCGTCCAGGATCGGGTACAGCTCCATCTTGCCCCAGATCTTGTTCGCGGTCTCGGTCGGGATCGCGGCGGTAGCCGTCACGGCGGCACGCTCTTCCGCGGTCAGGTCTTTGCCCTGCAGGTTCTTTAAAAAAGCATTGCGATATTCGATGCTGTCGACAGTAAACATTCTCTTTTCCTCCTTATCAGGTTCGCCGAACGTCCGGATGACGCTCTGGCCATTGTTGTTTGCGAGCCGCTGGATCAGCTTCGCCCGCTTCTCTGTCTTCGCGCTGATCGCTGCCTTCCGTCCTTCGATATCCTCGACCAGCTGTTCCAGCTCGTCCAGGTTGTCCGTCAGGCTGTCCACGATCTTCGCGATCTCTGCCGGCACCTCCGCCGGCGCTTCGGTCTCTTCGCCTTCGCGTGCTTCGCCTTCCGGCGCTTCCATCTGGGCAAGCTTCGCCTGCACAGCGGCCAGCAGCTCGTTTAGCTGATCCACGCTCATTTCGTCCAGGTTAAAATCCATCGTGCCGTCTCCCTTCCGCGATCCTGGCTCTCAGCTTCAGGATCCTGATTCTCTTCTGCCGCGCTTCCTCCGCGAGTCGCTCCGCCCGCTCCCGCTGGATCTCTCCGTCCAGCGCCTTCATCCGCGCCGCTGATATTTCCGTCCCCGGATTAGCGGGGATTGAAACCGCGCTCACATCGTAGACCTTCCCGATCTTCGTGATGGTCCACGTGTTCGTCTCCCTGTCCCGCTTCTGGTCTTCAATCGTGAAGCAGAAGCTCATCTGGTCCACCAGGCCCGTCTCGATGGCCTCGTACAGCTTCCGGCTGTCCTGTGTCAGCCCCAGGTCGGCCTCCACCAGCAGCCCGTGATCGTCCACCGTCAGCTTCAGGCTTCCGTTCCGGTTCCTGGCGTACACCATCCCGGCGTGATCGTACTGAAGGATCACGTCGCTCATGTCCGCCCCGTCGAAAGCCGCCGGATCCACTTGCTCGAAGTATTTCTTGCCGTCCAGATCCTCGAAAAGCTCATAAGGCTCATTGAACGTGGTGGCGTAACCCTTCACCCGGTAGCTCTTTTCCGCGCCCTCTTCTGCGCTCTCCGCGTCCCTGGCCACAGCCATGACGGCCATAGTCCGGTATTCGCGCTCTCTGCTCTTCGGCATGTTTTCACCCTCTTTTCCGTCCCCCTCGCGCGGATCCGCGCCAGGGTGATCTTTTTCAGACCGAAATTCGCCCGCTTTTCGCCTGTCACGGCGCCGCCGGATCCGTTTCTGTCGTCTCCGACCCGGGCGGAATGGTCAGCGGCTCCGCCGGCATTCCCGGCAGCGCATCCGCCGACGCGGCGTCCTGATCCGGATCCTTATATTCCCCGCGGACCAGGAACTGATCCCCGCCCTCAATGGGCGGAAGTCCCCAGATCTCCCGGATCTCGTTCCGGTTCATAATGCCCCGGTCTGCCATCTGGGCGGACACGTTCAGCTTCTCCACCGTGCTGGCGTACTGCAGACGGTTGCTGGTCACGGTGATCATGTTCCCCAGCGCAATCTCCCGCCGGCTGAAGGTCATCCTGGTCAGCGCCTCGCTCAGCTGCACCGCAAGCGGTTCCAGCTTGCCATCATAAAAAGCCGCCCAGCTGTCGCCGACGGCCTTGTTCTGGATGACGTCCATGTTGACGCCGAAGTAGTTGAAAACGTTCTCCTGGATCATCTTCATCTGATCCGCGTCCACCACAAAGGGCTTCTGGTCAATCTGCTTTGCGTCAGCGTACTGATTCGGGAACAGCAGCAGCCCGCCGCTCTCGCCCTGCAGGTTCTCCCGGTTGAACCGCTCCCGCTCCTTCGCCAGATCCTCCGGCTTCGTGAAGTTGGTCAGCCTGGCCATGAAGCGGAAGGTCGCGCTGTTCTTGATCCCTTCCTTGATGCCCTGCTGCTGCATGCCGATCAGATCCATCGTGCCCCGCAGCGCGTGGTTGTCATCCCCGAAGATGTCATCCTCATACTGGAACCGGTTCAGCACGCCGCAGCGCCGCATCTCGATATATCCCTTCTGCCCGTTGCTGAAGCGGTATTCAAACCACGGCTCCCCGTCCACATCCAGGACGGACGTCTGGCTGGGCAGGATCGGGAAGTATCCGCGGATGTCGTGCAGGTCGTCCGGATCGTCGCCCAGCACCGGCACGATGAATGCATTGTTCTGCATCTCGCGGATGGTGGCCAGCCGGTACAGGAACTGACTGTAGGTCATCCACTCATTCGGCCCGGCCTTCAGCCGCGTCCGCAGCTTCGGCGACGCTGTGCCCTGCACATCCAGCACCAGCTTCGACGCGTGCCGTGCGATGGTGTCAATCGCGGCCCGGATCAGCTCGCTCTCATACAGCTTTCCGCCCCAGCTCGTGAACACCGGCTGATACGCCGTCAGGGTCTTGAAATACCCGTCCGCGTTCACCGTATCCCGCGGCCGCTTCCCGAAAATCTTGTCAAACAGTCCCATGGTCAACCCTCCGATCAGCTGTTGATCAGCCTTTCCTGCATCTCTTCCCAGTTCACCGCCCGCATGCACATGGCATCCAGCAGGCACGCCACGCCGTCCACATGGGCGTTCTTGCTGATCTTAATCAGCTTCTTCCGGTTGGTCTCTGCCTCGGTCTTCAGCGCCGCGTCCAGCAGGTGCACCTTCATCAGGTCGTTATCGTTGCCGCACTGCAGCGTTCCGTCCTTTAGCATGCCCTCTGTGGTGTTGATCACCCCGGTCAGGTTGGTGCCCTGGAAAACCGTGTCGCAGTGGAACCCGTAGCTCTCCAGCTGCCCCTGCAGATACTGCGCGCAGTACCGGTCAATCCCGATCTGCAGCACGTAGATTTCGTACTTCTCGATCAGATCCCGGAACCAGTTGAAGCAATCGTTATAGTCCACGAAGTTTTCCCCGCTCTCGATCAAAAGACCGCGCTGGATGTAGGTCCGGTAGGGAAGCCCGTCCCGCGCGGTCGCTTCCTCCACCTTCTCCTTCGGCAGGAAGAACTGCGTGAAGAAGTACACGATGCCGTTTTTCTGGATCAGCACGCAGCAGGCCGTCAGGTCGGTCGTCTGGGAAAGGTCAATCCCACCCAGAGCGTAACACCCGCGGAAGTCCTCCAGCGTGAAGGCGTTCCCGCCGGCGTCCAGGTTGAACACCTTTTTCACGGTGGCCGTGCTGATCCATGCTGTGCTGCTGTTCTGCTTAATGCAGCAGAACTTCGTCATGAACTCCGCCCGGTTCGCCAGGCTTTCCTCCGCTTTGGCGATTTCATCCAGAATGTAGTTCGCGGAGACGCTCACGCCCAGATTCGGGATGCTCTTCTGCAGCTCGCTCAGGTCGTTCCACTTCTCCAGGTTGTCTATCTGGTAAATGAATGGCAGCAGCCGCTTCTCCCGGCTGTTCCCGTTCAGGAACCCTGTCGCCCGCCGGAACAGTTCGTCATAGATCCCTTCGTTGATGTAGTTCGCCGTTGTGATGCTCAGGATCATGGGCTGTTCCCGCGATCCCAGGGCGGAGGTCATCACGCTGTACTGCTTAATGCCCTGTTCCCCCTGCCACGCGGCCACCTCGTCGCACACGGTCAGATGCGGGTTGAATCCGTCGCTCTTCTTCTCCGAAAAAGCCACCTTCCGGATGGATGTGTTCGTGCTCTCGATGTAGATATCCATCTTCCGCTTCTTCGTGATCTTCATCAGATCCGGCTCCGCGCTGATGGATTGCCAGAAGTCATTGAACACGATATCCGCCTGTTCCAGCTTCGGAGCCAGAAAGAAGCAGTCCGCCCCGTGCTCGCCGTCCGCATACGCCATATACTCCGCGATTCCGGACGCCAGAAGCGATTTCCCGCATTTCCGCCCCATCACGACAAACACTTCCCGGTAAATCCGAAGCCCATGATCATCCACCAGGCCGAACACGCAGGACAGCAGCGCCTTCTGCCAGATCTCCAGCTTCACCAGCTTCGGCGCCAGTCTGCCCTTCGAATGATGGCAGAACTTCTCAAAAAACCGGATGGCTCGGTTGGCCTTCTTCTGGTCGAAGAAGTATTCCTTTGCTTCCAGGTCCGCGATGATCTTTTCATAAAGTAAACGGATCCAGTGACCAACCGTCACGGACCCGTCTTCGATCATCTGGTAGTAGCGCAGGATCCAGTTCTCATTCATTCAGGAACTCACCCAACTTATCCCCCGTCGGCGCTGCCGTACCAAGACGCTGTATAATATCCAGCATTACACCAAGCGTCTTATTCGCCGTGTCGTTATATTTGGGCAGCTGCACCGCCATGGGATTTGATTCAATCTTTGTCTGCCCCTGAGAGCCGACCGACTCAATCAAAAGACCGCGCTCATTCAGATCCGCCTGGATCTTCCGAATGATTTCCATCTGCCCCGTATACCGTTCCGCAGCGGATACAAAAAGAACATTGTCCTTCACGCCGTACCGCTCAGCAAGTTCCATGATTTCGTCATAGCTCAGCTTCTTCTTTGCCATCCCGGCCCTCCTTTCCGCAAAAAAATGACAACTTTTGCCCTTAGAGCTTTCTTCGGAGG
>Ga0310697_10001194_pt1 | contig 31424 bp, 27 predicted proteins | sample 172DNAGHGlowgp2_FD_203883 | JGI IMG/M metagenome (GOLD analysis project Ga0310697, IMG submission 203883) | Sheep rumen microbial communities from Palmerston North, Manawatu-Wanganui, New Zealand - 1728 DNA GHGlow gp2 (v2) (version 2) | ecosystem: Host-associated > Mammals > Digestive system >... | reverse complement strand
CTGGCCGCCTACGCTGTTGGCATCGACATAGTTGTCGGAGGCCTCCTTGATCTGCTCAATAGAACCCTTCGCGCGGTCGGTACTCAGGAACTTGTCGAGGACCATGTTGGAATCGCCAAGGTCCGGGCGTTGCTTGGCAGCAATCTTGGCACGGCTTTCGAGACGCTTACGGATGCTGCTATCGAGCATCTTCTCGGTGTTTTCCCGCTGGTCAGACAAGTTGTCGCGGTAGTCGAGATAGCCCGTGACAGCCTCGCCGATGGAGCTCGGGGAGCCCTCGTCGATTAGGCCCAGTTTCTTTCCGACCCAGGATGTACCCGTAAACGCCAGGTCACCCGCCAGGACATGCGGAGAGAAGATGCTGGCTGCGGCAAGCGCGGTGTCGGTGCCCGCCCCAATCGCGGAGTTCTTCGCACCACGGACATCGCCTGCCTGGTAGCGGTCATAGCTCTCTAACGCCCCGGCACCTGCGGTAATTGCAACGCCGGCAGGCCCCATGACCTTTCCCAGCTTCCCAAGGGCACGAACCGGGCCCGCGAGCTTGGACATAATCTTGCTCGTGGTCTTTGCCGAATTTGCCGTAGCCTCAACCGCGGCCCGTTCAGCCTTCGCCGCATCGTTTGCGCTCTTGATTGCGTTATCGAGCAGCTTTTCCGACTTGTTGAGGTCAGTTCCATTATAATTGGTGAACTTCGCATCCGCGGCATTTGCGCGTATTCTCGCCTTCTGTGCGGTTTTTGCCGCCTGATTGGCATTCCACTTGGTATCGCCGAAATGGCTAAGGCGACTAAATGCCTTGCCCTCCAGGACGCTCAGTTCATCGCCGAACTTGCCGAAGATGAGGTGGTTCAGACCCGCAAGAGCCCCGGAGAACATGAGCATGTCGGTTACCGAGACGCCGTCCTTCTTCTTTTCTTCGCCCCCATCATCCTTGCCACCGAACTTGACTTCCCCAGAATCCCATGATTTCAGGAACTTGAGAAGCAGTTCATCCTTGGGCTTCCTTATCTGGTTCTCGAAGGAAATGTTCTTGAACTGCTCGTTACGGAGTTCGCGGTCAAGTGTCTGGTCAGCGTCAGTCTTCACCGGATGGATTGCCGACTGCCCGGCCGTTTCGCGGGCGACCGTATTCGGTTCCCGTGCGGCACCGTCGAGACTGAAAAGCTGCGCCATGCGGTTCGCTGACTGCATGAGCTGCGCATCATGCCGCCGCATCGCCGCATAACCGTGATCCGTCTCACCCCGGGGGTCTTCGATGGTCGCGGTAATGTCGGTAATGCGCTGGGCGTGCGGGACCGTCCCTACGAAGGACGGTTCTACGGCCGGAATGGCCTCCATGCTCGCCAGATGTTCGCCTCCACGGCGCAACATAGGCGGTTGCCCATTTGCAGAAGTCTGCGTAGCCTGACTTGCCTGTGCCGGCTGCTGGTCCATAAGCGGCACCGGCTTGGGCGGCTCCATGAGCTTGGCCATGAACGAGTTCGGGGCCAGCGGCTGCGTCATCAAGGTCATCAAGGCCAGCGTGTTCAGTGCATCCGAAGACGAGGCGCCACGGTTGGTAACAGGTCCTACCTTGGGCTTGTCCTCGCTCTCGCCCTGAACGGCCTTGACATTCCGCTCATGCTGCTGCATGAACTTCTCATCAAATTCTTTCTCGGTATCGTGAGTATTCAGCGCGTCAAGGACATTAGTGAAGATGGTGTCGCCGATGTAAGGCAACACGAGATTGATTTCCTCAACGACCTGGTTGGGGTTCTTCGTCTCTGTCTTGGTCGCCGTAGTGGCTGTTTTAGTCGTAGTCGTGCTCATTCTTCACCGATACCGCGTAACCCTAGTTTATATCGGGAGTGGGCCCGGTGAAACAAAAAGGCTGCCCCGAAGGCGGCCTCAAAATACCAAAAACACGGGTCCTAGCCGTCGGAAAGCCGGCAATAGAGGCTTTCCTTGACATTCACGATCTTCCCGTTGCCGATGATACGACGGAAGGACGAACCACCGCTGTTGAGAAGGGTGCGGTGAGTATAGATGTCTTCCGGCACATGGACAGAATAGTCCTCGCCATCGACCTCGCCATCAAAACTCATGCAGTAGTCGCAGGGGATTCTCCTCAGATACCTATACAAGGCCTCGCAGTCGATTGCACCGTAGTACATGCCCTTCGTGTGCGCGTATGGGGGATCCAGATACATCAGGTCGCCTGCCCCCGGCGTCACGCGATTGTAACTGCCGAACGAAAAGTTGACATTATACTTGTTGAGGAGATGCGACCATTTCATGATGATTTCGCGCATCCGTTCGGGGTTCATCCCGTTGCGCGTCACATGGAATGAATTGTTGAAGTCCCCGTTCCTGCTGTACCGCGGCATCCCATTGGTCGTAGTGCGCATGATAAAGAACAGGAGTCTCGGGTCATGATTCTCGTTGAAAATGGACCGGACCTGGGCAAAGTAAGCCTTCTTCCGCTCAAGGTCGTTGTCGATGTTAAGCTGCCGCCATAACCTGCCATAGCATGTGGCCACATCCTCAGGATCGCGCTTTACCATGTTATACAGGTAGATTAGCGGCTGGTTGAGGTCGTTGCACAGGTAGGCCTTGAACCTGTCCGGGCAGTTGTTCAGGATGTAGTAAAGAACCGAGCAACCTCCACAGAACGGCTCGATATAGGTATCGTAAGATGATCGCTTACGGAACATCTCATCAACGATTGCCTTCGCCTGGGACCTTTTGGACCCGGACCATTTCACCAACGGATCAAGCATCAATAATCAAATTTCCTGCGTTCATTAGCGTATCTGTTACGCTCGCCAGCAAGCGCCTTCGCGTTGAACCCGCACATCTTCCCAAAAGCGCGGGCCTGCTTGGCCTGCTTGGACCAGCGGGCCTCCTTCTGCTCGGCAGTCTCGATAACTCTTTCCTTCTTGTCCTTCATAATTCCTCCATCAGAGCGGCTGCATGTTGCGCTTGCGCATATAGAGCCGCTGGTATTCCTTTATCGCGTAGTCGCGAAGAATGAAGTATTCCGGCAGGAACATACGGTCACAGTCCTCGTTCCTGTTGGAAGTGATTTGCGAGATGAGGGCCTTATCCCTCGCCATGTCGTCCGGGCTATAAGTTGGAAATATACTCGTCAACACGAAAGGGGTAAACGGTATCCACCTTTGCTCCGCACCTCGGGCATGTATGGATGACATGGTTGGTAGCGACGAGCGAGTGTTCGTTTATCGCCTGCGTAAGGTTCGCGTAGTCATCCCGTCCGCGCAAATTACAGAGGTAATCGAATTTTGCAGCATGCGTCTCGCAGCCCTCGATTTCGAGGATTGCCGCAATCGACGCAATGTGCAGGTATGCCGGCTTCGGGCGCACCTTGTTCACCCGGATAAATTCGTTCATCCATTGCTGGATGACGGCATCGTGCTTGCGTTTCCTGATCCAGACATCGCACTCTCTGCCATCGCTGAAATTGAACGCATAGTAGCCGTTCGGCATGCTTTCCATGACCTTCACCGGGTCATTGTTCATGCGGAAATCCATATCCTTGAACGAAATCTGGTAGTCCGGCGCACTCTCGACATATCCGCACTCATCACAGGTGAAACCCTTGTGCGGAATACCCGTCTTCGGGAAAGATGAAATCCTGAGCCACTGGAAGATGTAGGCCTCGTCGCACCATGCGATGTTTCCCGGCTCGACGCCACGGATGCGGCGGGCGAGAATTTCGTCATAGATGTCAACGGTGTCATACGGCGTAGCGCCTTCGAGCAAGAGCAAGTCGATCAGGCTAAGTGCCTGGCCATATAGCGGAGCCTTGTACAGCACGCCTTTCGACGGCAGCGCCGTCACCATCGAGAACGCATCATACTTGCGCGGTTCGGCATGCAGATCAACCTGAGGGGCCTCGTCCACCTGCCGTATCATCGGCTGGCGCGGTGGAGCTTGCTGGACCTGCGGCTGCGAAGCCCACTGGTTCACCGTCTCGGCCATCTGTTCCGGCGGCATCGCATAACTCGGCGCTTCCGGTTCCTGCTGGGCAGGCTGCTGGGGTTCCTGCACCGGGGCAGTCGGATGTTGCGGTTCATACCTCGGTTCCGGCGGTTCCACCCTCTCGGGGGCCATCGGAACACGCGGCTGCTCCATCACTGGAGGCTGCGGCACTTCCTGTTCCTGGATCGTGCGTTCCGCAACGCTCGGGAGAACCGGCTTGAACGCGGTCGTCTCGTCAACAGGTTCCTGGCGGACCATAGGACGCTTGCGGCGAGGTCTCGGCTTGGCCTTGTCAAGCGAAGCGTTCATCCTGGCCATCATCTGTGCCGGGGTTTCGTCCCCCTGGAAGTCGGAGTGCAACTCCGCGCTCACTTTGTTCGCCTTCTCGGCAAATTCCTGCAATTCCGCCGGGAGCTTCCCGATGACCTCTTCCCTGGTTGCCGTGCGCAGCCGGGACATGTCAATGGGCTTAACGCCCTTCTCGTTCATCGGGCGCTGGAACAGAGTTCCCACCATCGGTTGTTCGTCCTGATTGACCATATCCTTCACTCCTCGCTCACGAGTTCATAACGAAATCTCGGACCGTCGTATTTTTTGCCGTTATTGAGCGTGCATTTCAACCGTTCCCCGGAAGCACATGCCTTGTTACCTTCTTCAACAGCTTTAGCCGCCGCGTCCCTGGTATCATAGCCATTACCCAAATAGACAGGAAACTTCCCGATGGGAAGTTTGTCTATCGGCTTGCCATCTCGGCCTAGCCTGATTTCCTTATGCTTGTCACGCTTGCGCTTGGCAAGCATGACAAGATCATATCTCGCGGCAAAGAATTTCACTTCTTTTCGGCCTCTGCAGCGAGCAACTTCGAGATTTCGTCGTTACGCTGCATGGAGACGAGCTTGCCGTTCATTGCGCCATAGAACCCGCCCATGACGGCGTTGCTGCCGACCATGCGGGTGCTCAGGAGCTTGCGCTGCTTTTCATGGGCATTGTCCCAGCTTGCGCAGGAACGCCACTTTTCAAGAAGCGCCTTGAACTGTTCAACGCTGATGTCCGGGCCGAAAGTAAGGCCGGTTTCCTTGCAGATGTGCATACCAGGGCCATAGCCGACCTGGTTGATTTCGGCGATGGCTACGGCACCGCATGCGATTGCCGCAAGTGCGTCGTTATCCACATCGGCGACAGAGTAGATGCTTTCGTCCGGCTTGTCGGTCATCGTGAGGATGACGAAATCGAACGGGATGTCACGCTCGATGGCCACCTGGCGCTGCAAGGCGCCGGTGCGGGCAAGTTTCGGGTCGTTGAGACGCGGATCGGACCAGTGGGTGATGTTCTTGATGTGGCCATCGCACAGCAACTTGTAAACGCGGTCGTCAAGCACACCACCGGTACAGATGGTGATGTCATACTTGTCATGGTCCTTTTCATGGTTCCAGTAGATGAAGTCCTGGATAGCCTTCGGGATGACAAGACCCTTGATGAGGACCTTCGGGTTGCGGATGCTGGACACGCCACTGTTCGAGCGCTTGAAAATCTTATAGGTCGGGTAGAAACGGTCGGAAAGGAAGGTGGGCGCGACGGCGATGTCCTTCTTGCCGATAAACTGGAACTCGGTAATCAGCTTGGCAAGCTGGGCGTTCGGCACAACGATGGCGTCGCATGCGGTCATGAGGTCTTCCGCAATCTTCACATAGTTGACCGTGTTCTGACGGCCACCCGGGCCTTCCCAGATGAACTCGTCGAGAGCGTAAAGGAAGCGGACGGAAGACAGCGCACGATATTCGGCAATATCGGCAAGATACTCATCGGCTTCGCCGGCCTTCTTTTCAAGTTCTTCAACCTGACCCTTTACGGAGTCCCAATACTTGTTGGCCGCGGCCTCGTCTTCACCGAACTTTTCAATTTCGGCGTTGATCTTGGCTTTGAGTTCAGCCAGTTCAGCCCCATACTTGTCGCATTCCGCAGAAAGTTCCGCAAAGCCGTCGGACCAGTTCGGGAGGACTTCTTCCGTGATACGGTTGCGTTCGGAGTCGATAAACTTGACAAGTTCGCGGTTGGCGACATTGTCAATCCACACAGTAGTAAACTTGGACAAGTCCGGGCGGAGTTCACACGCACGCTTACTGTCCATGGTAACCAGGGAGATGTCCGCGATTGCCGAATAGAACTGGCAGAAATCTTCCATGGCAGTGATGCCGCGGAGTGGATAAAGTCTGGAATCCCGGTCCGTGATGAAGAGGATGTTGAACTTGTCCCTCTGGGGCACGCGTTCAGCGACCTTCTGGGCAAGCATTTGCTTAATATCTTGCTGTTCTGACATGAGTTACCTCGTTAGTGCACAAAAACTAGGTTTTGTGTTCAATGAATTTTTCGGGATCGCCACCGGCAGCCGCAATTTTATCGGCATCCCGCTTGGCGACATCGAGTTCAAGCTGCTTTGCCTGTTTCTCGTCCGCCTGGTTCGACCAGATTTCGACCAGGTCGGCCATCTGTGTCGGGCTGTAATTATATTCCTGTTCACCGCCCTGATCGGAAAGGTCAGGCTTGACATATTTCTCGTCGTAGTGCTCAGATTCCTGACGGAGGGCCTGGTTCACCTTCACCAGCTTGTCAAGCGACTGCTGGACGGAGTTCACCATCGCAGCCATCGCCGTGCACATTTGCGGAGGAGGCGAGACAGTGGCCATGAAAGTCTCCTTCATGGTCTCATAGAGCTCCTTCACGCTATCGTACAGCGAAAACGCCTCCGCACGGATGCGCTCGCGGTCCTCGCGAAGAACTTCCGGGTCAATCTTGACCATTCCCTGCTGGACCTGCTGTGTCTGTGCTACAATGGCGGTAGATTTATTGACAATGTTCTGGGTAGCCGTCTTTACGCCGTTCACTGACTTGTTCAATGTTCTCAATGCGGCAAGGGCATCTTCCGTCGAACCCGACGGGAGGTTCAGCTTCTCCTCGATGGAGGCAAACCTGTTCGGGCGTGCCTGGGGTTTCGGTGACTGCGGTTCCCCTGCAAAGTCAATGACGCCGCTGTCCTGCGGAACAGAATCGCCTTCGGAAGTGAAGTCGATCGAGTCAAAAAATTTAGCTGGCGATACCGGTTGCTGGCTCATTATTTCTTTTCCCTGTATTTCTGCCATTCATTCTCGGCCGGGATAATCTTGCCGATTTCCACACCGAACTGATATGCGGAAACTAGGTCTTTGGCGTTCCTCGGATAGTACCGGATGAGTTCCTGGGCGGCCTTCAGGAAGTCGATATATTCCTGCTGGCGGTCCACCATTGACTTCAATTCGGTAGCAGAAACCTTGTCGTCGGAGTTGTCTTCCAGGTTGCCGTCAACATTGATTTCCGTATTGCCATCGACCAGCACCTGCACTTCCGACATGGACGGCGCCCATCCGAGACGGGTGCTCCTGATCCGTTCGAGGACACGGGCACGCTTATCCCGGTACCTGCGTTCCAAGCTCTCCAGTTTAAGTTTTTCCTGCATGATGAGGCCGGCCATTTCGATTGCCGCAGCGCCCATGTTGTAGGTCCCGTTATAGACAATCTTGTGGAGGTCCGGCTCCCCCATGTCATTGGTCGAATCAAGGGTCTTCGACAGGAAGTCCCTCACCACCATGATTTTCTGGTCAGTAAGCAGGTCGGCGAGCGGGACGCGCTTGGGCGATTTCGACCTCTGCTGCTGTGGAGAGTTCTGAGGAGTAAACTGCGCTTTTGGTGCAGATTTCTGTGGAGTTGGCAACTGCTGTGCGGCAGTGAACCTGGCGGTCTCCTGCGCTAGAGACTGGCTAGATGCCTGCTGATATTGACGAAATGGATCCATAGTTACAAATATACCAATTTTGCACCGAAAAATGAACTGTGGTTCAATTCATAATTGCACCAAAGTGCAAGAAAGCCGGCCATCGCTGGCCGGCCTGGTGACTGTGAAACGCGTCCGGTTTATTACGGCTTGTCACCCACAACCACATATCCCTTCTTCGGGATGTAGATGTTCGGACGGTCATAGACGAACTCTGCCGTCCAAGTGGCAATATCCGCCTGCTCCTTGTACTCAGGTGTCTGGTCAACCTTGACCGATTTCGGCCAGCAGTTGACATAACAGATGGACATGATGCAGTTGAGGTAGTTCCAGTCGAACATCTCAGTGCGGATTGCCGCGTTGCGGAGCAGCCCGGAATACTCGTTACCGTAGTTCGCCTGCTGGCCGGTGCCAAGATACAGCTTGTTGCTGCCTTCGTTGGCGGTGCGGCTGGAATCAGAGTCGAGCATCGCGGTGGTCGGGGATTCGGAGAGCATACCGCAGTTGAAGATGGATTCCTTCCATGCGAGCAAGGTCTCGTAGGCCTTCAAGTCCTCGTGGAGATACCCGGTGATGGTGAAGGTACCCGACATCCCCTGCTGGCCCGTGGGGACTTCGTGGGGGAAGTTCGAGTAAATCATCTTGTTGTGGGTAATCTTCACATCGGGGACAGGCGGCATCTTGAGGATGCGGATAGCAAACTCATGCTCACCGCCGCTGTTGGCGAACGAGTCCCCGTTGGAGGGCTCGACGCCTACAAGGCCGAAGATGCTCGTCGGAATGACGAGGCGGGCACGGGTCGTGCGCCACGGATCCGTGAGATGGTCGATGGCACCACCCCAGAACGCGACCTTCTTCTGTTCTTCGCTGAGGGTATTGTAGATTCCTTCGCTTCTTGCCATGATTCATTCTCCTTAGATCATTGTGGTGGTGACTTCGTTGCCGGTTTCCGTCTTCACCAATTCGGTCTTGAGCTGGATCCAGCGGGCCGTCTTGGTCGGGCGAATACGGAGCCAAACATTCAGCTTGCCCGCGTCAATCACCGATTGAGGGTTGTTGGTTTCGTTACAGATACACTCGGCCATGTAGAAGCCGGACGGCCGGGCGTTCTTGATGCTGTCAAGCGAAGCCTGGATGGTGGCCTGGATGTCCGAACGGACTTCCGGGGTGTTCAGGTCGAAGACATAGTTGTCGAGGTAGTGGTAGTACATCTTGTGGATGCCCGCCACCAACATCGCAACATGGATCTGGTTGAACGCCGTGTCCTCCATCTGCAAGGTCCAGTCGCCCCAGAAGTAGTTGCCCGTCTTGCCACCCTTGGTGATGCTGCGGGTCGGGTTGACATGGATGTTGATGAGCTTCGCGATGTCGGAAGAAGTGTCTTCCGGGTAGCTGTAACGGCGAGGATACTTCTCGGAAGTTCCCCATGCGCTCGGGATCCCACCCTTCTTCTTACCGGCAGGCGGGTACCAGAAGATGCTTCCGCTACGGTTTGCCGTGACGAGAGCCGCAATCTGGACGGACTTGTCGATGTCCACCACATTATGGGTGTAGATGGAGTCGAACACGCGGCCCTTGCCATCGTAGAGGGCGCCCCAGCGGCCGAGGGTCGTCGGGAAGGTAGTGGCGCCGTTATACTTCGTGAGCGCCTTGGCAATTTCGGCTTCGCCGATACCGCCGAAGAGCGCGAAGCAGTCCTTACGGGCTTCACAGACCGTCAGGATAGCGGACATCACCTGCGTATTGAGGGTCTCGATGTTCTTCGCACCGAAGTTGTTGATGTTCGTGCCCGCAGCAACCAGGAAGGACACATCGGAACCGTCCTTGTCGAGGAAGAGGTTCCAGACCGTGGTGAGGGTGCTGGTGGACATGTTGTTGGCCGGTTCGTAGGTCCAGACCGCGTCGTTCACGATAGCCGGGTCATCCGGGTTGAACGAGATGCAAGTCGTAGAACCGTCAAGCACGCCGTTGTAGATCGTCTGCGAGAGGTCGTAGGAGTTGTTATCGAGGAACGCATCCAGGACGCCGCTTTCGTTGAGGAGGAACGACACACCGGTATCAGCAAGCTCGAAGCTCGCCGCGTATTCGATGGACAACTGGGTCTGACCGTTGAGCACATACGGAACCACGGTTCCTTCGAACTCGTAGAGGGTCCCGTTGAAGCGATACTGCACCGCGAGGAAGAGACGGGCAACATTTTCGCCGTCCGCAGTGAGCGCATACACCTGCTTCGGGTTACCGTTGAACTCGACATCCTCGTACTTGGTGGTAGCGAGGCCGAGGCTCAGGAAGGTCTGGCCGATTTCGGTGCTTGCGAGGCACTTGCTGGACTTCTGGACAATGTACTGGTTCTTACCCATGCCCGGGCCGACGCGGAAGTGGTCGCCTTCACCGACCTTGATGAGTTCGTCATCGGCGGTCCTGATGAATACGCCATCTTCCTTGGCGAGGTAATCAGCGCCTTCGGAGGTAGTGAACTGTGCGGAGTTCTGGTTGGCAGTCGGGACATACATTGAGTATGCGCCCACGACGAAGAGCTGACCGAGGTCGGCGGTCTTCGTGAATGAGGTCACATAGACCGATTCGCTGTTGAGGAGATCGCCATTCGGGTCCTTCACGACTACATACTTGTAATCGCCAACCGTATCGACTTCGATAACGGTGAACTTCTGCGGATCCGGGTCGATGCCGGAACCTTCGCCATCGCTAATCGAGAGCACATCGCCAACGGCGATGGAGTTCGCAAGTTCAGAGGTAGCATCGAGCTTGACCTTGGAAGACACGCCTTCAACTTCCTCTACCCACGCACCGGTATCTGCGGTAGAACTGGTGAGGACGGTAGAAACCGTGTGTGCGCTTGCATACACATCCATTGCGGCGCCGGTGAGGTCGATGAGCTGGAAGAAGCTCGCGACTTCTTCGCCGGTAATACCGTCCGGGATTGCGTTGAGCGTGATCTCGCCGGTCATTCCGTTGATGCTCGTGATAGTTGCCGTGCCAATCACAGGATTTTCATACTTGTTGATGAACTCCTGCATCTTGGTCGAGTCTTCGACCTCGGTGTTCCCGGAGCCAAGCACGATAGCAACAGTGTTGCCGATGCCGTATTCCATGGATGCGCTCGGGTCGAGCTTGAGGGTTGCCTTGTCGACATCAATGGACACGATGTCGTTCACCACGGCGCTGTTGCGGTAACCGATAGCGCTGTTGCGGAAGGCCTTGGCAATAATCTTGGCAACATCGCCCCAGCTGGTCGCGTCGCTGATGTCCGCAACAACGGATTCAACCTTGGAGCTGAACTCGCTGAAATAGACCGTGACCGGTGTAATCGTAGTAAGGTCGCCGATGTCGTCGTTCGGAATGACGGTGAACTTGGTTGCGTCCTGGACAGTAACGGTGGTTACGCCATACTGTTCGGAAGCACCGGAACCCGGTTCCGCATACTTGACCGCGATAACATCGCCCGGGAACAAGGTCACGCCGTTATCGACGCCTTCCATGTAGAATACGCCGTCGGGAAGAGCCGTTCCGTCATCGAGGCTAGTCTTGAACTTGACCTGGGTGCCGATCTGGGCCTTGTAGCTGTTGAGGATGCGGATAGGAACTGCGCCGTTGTTGGCATCGTTCACGAGGATGCAGGCGCCGCTCTGCACGGATGTTTCCGGCGTGTAGCGCTGGGCACCCGGGGTAGGCTGGTTTTCTTCGGCCTTGGTGAAGTTGGCCGCACCCATCACGGTGAATGTCTTGACGCCGCGACCGGCAACCGCGGTCTTCACAGTGAGGTAGTCGTAGCCGTCGGCGACTGCAGACGAATCGCTGCAATAGAACACCACGGTCGGACGGTTCATGTTGGTGAGGTAGGTAGCGTCGGAAAGCGACACAGTCACTTCGTATTCGTCGATCTTGGTGACCACGCCTTCACCGAACTCGCGGGCAGAACCACTCTCGGAAACCGGGAAGAACAGGGTCTCGCCGACAGCGAAAGACGGCTTGGAGCCGAGGGTAAGGGTCATCACACCGCTCGTGACATTGGTGTCCACCTCAATCACATCGTAAGACTCGTAGGCGCGGTTGGCGCTGCTCGGGTCGCTGTTGATGATGGAGAAGAGGACCGTGTCGGTCGGGGTCTTGGTAGAAGAATACTTACGGCAAGCCTTGCTGTCCGTGAACTCTTCACCCGCGGACACAAGGAAGTTCACATTCTTGCCGGTATTGACCGTTTCCGCAATGTTGTTGACCTTGCGGGTAACGCCGAACTCTGCGGCACCATCGGTCTTGAAACGGGTGGCCGCGAAGTGCTTCATCTGGAAAGAGTTCTTTGCCAGTGTCACCCCGTCATAGCGGAAGGCATTGCGGTCGTAGGTCACGACGAACGCGTCGGACTTCAAGTCGCGCTTGTAGGGGCTGGACTTGTCGATTTCTTCGCCGTATGGACGGACGAACTCGACAATACCGCCATTGTCGATAACGGCGCGGGCGGCATACAACCCCTGGTTGTACTTGGAGTTATTGTAGCCGTAACCGAGAATTGCGTCCAGGCTGCCGGAGTTCGAGATGTCGATGATCTTGTTGAGCTCGCCCTTTGGAGAGTAGCCAACAATACCGCCGATGGCAGCCGGATTTACGATGGTGCCGTAGGCGGAGTTGTCTTCGATCGCAAGCAAAACTCCCGGAGCATACATCTGACCCATCTTTGTAGCCATGATTTCCTCACAGGTTTGTTGTTTTTACGCTTCTAGTTTAATAGGTGGGCACGGTTTTTTGTGGCATTACCCCGCCTGGACTATAAACTAGGGACGAAACCCGCACATTCGAGGCACCATGAACGCACTGGATGTAAATGAAGAACTCAACAACCTGAAAGACAAATATCCCGAGGATGTGGCACTGGTCGAAAGTGTCCAGAACCTGTTCAACAAGGAATTTCAGGTGATTTCCGACCGTAGCCTGAAAGCGTTGAAGACTTTCCCGATGCAGTTCACCAAGCGCATCCCGACTTCATCGGGCGAATGGACTACCCAGCTGCATATCTGGGCGGACAACCAAGTCCCCGCCCTCCTCGACATCGACCCGATCATCCTTACGGCCAGGAACTCCGACGGGGAAACCGTCCTCATGAGCCTCCTGATGGCCGCAACCGGGCGTTTTACCCAGCAAGTGAACTACGCGCTCATCAAGAAAATCCTCGACACCGACATGCAGTTCGAGTATCTCACCGAGCCGATGGACGAAAACTCCGTGGAAACCGGAAATGTCTGGGATGAGGAGGACCTCGACCACAAGACCGCCCTCCAATACCTCGCGGACTTCGCCAAGGGGACCGGCCCGTTCCTGGGAACGGGTGGCGATGATGCGGTAAGGAAGATGCTGGAAGACTTTGCCGACAGGCCGGAGCCCGACAACGGCCCGGGAGATGGTGAACCACTCTCCGACCCGAATTTCGATGCGGAAAAGGCCCAGGAGCAGATTGAACAGGCGGAAGCCATGCGAGACGCGGGGAAAACCACGAGCGCAGCCGACATCGCGGCAGCCGAACAGTCAGCGCAGCCGCAACCCGAACAGGGACAGCCGGAACAGGCTACCGCCCAGCCAACACCCCAACAGCCGGTTCAGCAGCCGATAACGGTGCAGCTTGTCCAGCAGCCGGCCCCGCAACCGGCAGAACCCCCAAAGCAGGACGAACCGCCGACAAAGACCAACAGCACCGAGGCCCCACCCAATGTCGGAGCAAAGAAACTGCTCGAAGCCCTGGTCACTATCGGAAACAACACCATCCAGTTCGGATAGCATGAACCTCATATTTACTTCATTCCCGCTATTCAAAGACACACTCCCCTTGCTGGACAGCGAGGGGATGTCCCTTCTATACGCGATGATGGGCAAAAACGACTACACCGACAAGGAAGTCGCCTACCTAAAAGGAACAACGGCAGCAAACACGCTGTTCGCTGCCGTCATATTCTCATCAAAAGACCGGGAAGGGGCAATCCATACCCTTTGTGTCCGGGAGGATAGTCATGGAAAGGGCCTGGGGACCCGACTGGTGGAGGCAGTCAAGGCCGGGTGCGACACCGTCCGCGTGAACGGGATCCGCACGGCACTGGGCTTCTACAGGAAGCTAGGGTTCACCCCCGTCGATAGCGAGGAAGGACAGGTCATTCCCCTGATTTGGCGTCGCCAAACATGTCAGCAACCATGTCAGGGAACAGCTGAATGAATATCGGGTGCTTCACATCGGCCTGTTCTGCAGCTTGCGCATCGGTCAATTCCGGGTGGGCATCCTTAAATTTCCTGACCTGGTCATCTTCGTATTCCTTGACCAGCTCGCGCATCCGATCCTTGGCGAGCTCCTCACTGCCACCCTCGACCTGAGATTTAAGCAGTTCCACACAGCGGCCAGTTTCATAGACGGGAACCGGTTCGCATTCGGAGTTCTCCGTCATTGCGACGATACCGCCTTCAGGCAACCCAGGAACCTTCTCGACCATTTCTTCATCGATCTTGTACTCCCGGTCACCATCATCGAACGCCTCGATAATCATGGGCGCACTTTCGCCCATGTAAGGTATCGCGCGGACAGTATTGTAATCGAACCACTCAATCGCATCGGTCCGGCACTCGTCTTCGTTGCGCTCCGGGTTATCCTTGTCAAAATCCTCGGCGAGGTGGTCAATCGAACGGTTTCGTTCATATACGGCAACAGTGATCCCGTAATCGTTCACCGTAGTTCCGACCATACCCTTCTCGAGACCGTGCAGAAGGATAATGTTATCACCGTCACCGCTGGCGTCGCGCTTTCTAGCAATCTCCAGCCGTTTTTTGACTTCTTCCGGTAAGCTGTCGAGATACTCCTCGTGCTTCCGCACAGCTTCTCTCTCCTCGTCCGTCATAATGTATCTCCTGGTTTCTGTATTTTCTGAAATGCGGCAATGTCCTCGGCGATTGCCTTGGCATGGCCTTTCAACTCTTCCATCTTTTCGGTGGCATGGGTAGCCTCGTCAAAAATGCGATCGGCACCGCCCGTCGCGATAGACGGGTCGGCGCCGTTTTCGACCATGATTGCGGCCTGTTCAGCGGTGATCCCAAGAAGGGACGCCAGGGCCGCGGTCGCACTACTTTTCTTTCCTGAACTTCGGGAACTTGCTCTGGATGACATCGTATGCCTCCTCGACATACTTCCGGTCGATTACGCCGGCCCTGATGTTCGCCACTGCCGAATTGTGCGACATATTGAACACTACCATCACCTTGTTCACAAAAGCGTCGCGGGCCGCAATAGCCTCGTTCTTCGCGCGGCACCAGCGATTGTCAACCTTCATCCCGCCAAGGGCCTTGAATACCTTCGCCTGGACTTCGAGAGGCAGTTTCGTGAAGTCAGTATTGTTCAACCCGGAAGCAATGCGGAGCCACCGTCGGTCCATCGACAACGACTGGAGGACATTGAACGCCTTGAACTCGGCAATTTCCTCTTCCGTAATCGGAAACTTCTCGACACGGTTATTGATGAAGGTAAACGCATTGAACGACATTGTTTAACTCCTGCTCCTGGACCATAAGACAGTATTGTCGAGCGTAACCGAGCGAAGTTTGGCAATCTTGGAAATCTTATCCGCAGCGTCGCGCAGGATGTCTCCCAACGCAACCAGCTGCTCAGTCGTAAGAACCTTCTCCTCCGTCGTAATCTCGATTACTTCTTTCATTTCGCGGCTCCTGGCTGTGGTGCCGGAGGTGCAGCAGGTGCCGGAGCGGGCGGGAGATCGTTCGCTGTCATTGCAAGCGGTTTCGGCGGAGCCTGGATATGGCCAACCTGACCTACAAGCATGGCAACGGAAGACAAATAGCCATAAAGCATGATTTCCGGGTCAACCTGTCCACGGGTGTCGGCCATGGCATCCGCAGTAATCTTGCCGAACGAGAACAGCCCCTTGTCCGGGATGTGATCGACAGCAAACTTGCTGAACGGGACATACACACTCTTCGGGTCTTCCACATACTGCGACAGGTACATACGGAGGCCGCGGGAGTTCTGGTTGACGATGAGCTGCCAGATGTCGTTAATAGTCTGTTCGCTCACGAACACGCTCGGACGACCGACCACATTACCCCCATTTTTAAGGAAGGTGACATGGAGGCTGACTATCATCGAACGGATGTCCGGGTAGCACGCATTGAATGTATCGAGGATTGTCTGCCTGGAATAACGACCGCCGACAGCGGCAACCTCGCGCTGCACAATGTATTCAAGACGGGCGAACACGGCACGCTTATATGCGTTCATTTCGTCAGGCTTGCAACCGGCCATTGAAAATTCAATGGGGATGCAGCGAGACTTGACAGCGTCCCTTACCTGCCAGATGTCGTTACAGGTAAGGATGAACCTCAGCGTAGCCGTGGAAGATTCGATAACCGACTGCAATTCCTTGTAGAACTTTTCGGGGTTAAGCGCCTTATCAACTTCGTCGATAATGACAAAGCGCGGCTTGCCATTGGAGGACTTCCAATACTTGTATTGCTCAATCTCGGTAATCACCTCGCTGGCCTTACCATAGAGGAACTTGCTTTCCGTCCCGAGCATAATCGGGATGGCCTTGGCAAGGCTCGTCTTGCCGGTTCCAGATGCACCCGAATACAGGATGTAGTTGCCGAAACTATTCAGTCGAAGGGCCGTCTCGACCATCGTTCGGATGGGTGGCGGCAGTATAATATCATTGAGTGTAGTACCCCTATATTTTTCTTCCCACGGAAGCGGAACCTGGTCAGCGGTTAATTCGCCGGAGCCATCCTGAGGCACCTGCAATCCCTTTCCGGTAAGTAAGTTAGTTGACATATAATATCCATTGTAAATAGGTTCTCCGTGAAATATAGCAAAAACTAAACTACGGGTGTATGGACAAGTCTTTTCCGAAATTCCTAGAATCGATCCGGGACAAGGACCCCGAACTGGTCTCCAAGGTCAGCGCCTTCTACGAGTCCATCTGCACCGATGTGAACCCGGTCCAGTTCGTCCCGGAAATAGGACGATGCGTGAACCCGCCCGAGGAAAATCCCTATTTTGACGAAAAAACCACGATCCAGGGGGACCGTGGCGAGATTTCGAAGAACGCCAGGCATAACAGGGGAGGGTCGAGACGACTTCCGCCGGCCGGCCGAATTTCGCTCGGCATGCCAGGGAACTGCCGTTACAACTAGGCTGTGGTCTTTTTCCGGCAAAGCAGGTTGCGGACGGCCTTGGATTCGTCGAACTCGAGTTCTGCGGGCCAGCCGACGGCCTTGAACAGACGGCCAAGAACCTGCGCCACGCTCACCTTCCAGTGGGCTTCCCAGTCAGGCGTGAAGATTTCAAGCAGTCGGGGCGGCAACTGGTCACCGGTGTAGCATATCACGGTGACGCCATACAGCGTATCGGCCTTCTTGATGAACTTCATCTTGTCGCCGGCAGCGAGCGGTTCGTAAGGATATTGCGACAATACCGGGTCGGCCTCGATGAGATAGTTCCAGACGGACGCTGCCCTGCGGCGCCAGTCAATCTTGGCAAGCTGGTCTCTCGGCATCTTATACATATCAGCCAGCACGGGCGGTTCTTCCTTGACACCGGACGGGCACGATATGTATGAATACTTTTCTTCCTTCAACGACTGGTAATACTCGCGTTTCATCGTGAGGAGCTTATCGCGCACCAAGTCCTTGTCCATGGTATTCAGCATGAGCTGCACCATGGCCATCATACGCTCCTTGGAGAACACCGTCGTCGAGCTTCGAACAATTTCGAGGCCGGTAATTGCGAACTCGGGCTTCACTTCGAGCGTGCCCTTGATCCACTTCCCGTTCTCCTTATGTCCCTTGTCAAGATAGACGATGTCTTCCATGCTCTCGACAAGACAGATGTATTTCTTCTTTGCCGTGACGATTGCCTTGTGGATGCACTTTTCGCGCTTCAAGAACAGCTCATTGACGAAGTAGTTCCATTGCTTTGCATAGGCGAGCATGAACTCGTCCAGCTTCTCTTCGAGGGCGACCGCGTCGAACATGCGGCAGAAGTCCGTCATACGGTAACGGTTGTACAGGATTCGCACATCGCCATCCTGGACGATGCCGTCGGCGAACATAATCTGCAACTTCGTGAACCCGGTCTTCTCGTCCGGTTCGCGGTTGGCAGGATCGTCCCATACGCCCGGTGCAAACCGCTTGCATGCCGTAGCGAAATACTTCTTGGCCTCCAACTCGTCATTGACGCTGAACACCTTGGACAGGAACCGCTGGTGCCCGCGGAACGCGACAATCTCGATATCCTTCCCGGTATGCGTCTCGAAGCCTTCCATGATGTCACCGAACTTAACAAAGAACGAGTCGGTATCACCGTGCGACATGCGCTTCTGCTGGATAACGCCTTCGGAATCAACTTCGGTTCCGACGAAATTCGGGTCGATCCGCGGCACATAGCCGAAAGTATCAAAGAAGCGCCTGTCTTCGACGAGCTCCTCGTTGATGTATTTCGCCATGCCGTTGATGGTATATTTGATAAGCTGCTGACCGTAGGCCGTAATGGATGCCGCGTTGTCCACATCGTAAAGCGGGAAGAACGGGGAACCGAGCAAGCCGTACAGGGAGTTGCCCAGCACCTTATAGACCTTCTGCATCATGTCGTAAACGCCGGTCATCTCGGCATCGCCGGCCTTTTTCGCGGCCTTCATCTTCTTTTTCAGGTTGGAACGGCCATCAAAGAGAAGTCGGGTAACTTCCGGCACGACGCCAACCTTGTCCTTGCGGAAGAACACCTGGTATTGCCCGTTGTGGGTCCACGGGGACCGGATGAGGTTTTTCAGCTCTTCCTCGGGAACCTTGTAGTCCATGGGATAGACCACCTTCATCTCCGGGGAGGTGTTGAAGGTCATCATGATGGACGGGTACAGGGAGCGGTAGTCGTATGAGACCAGCTTCTCCTTGTAGCCAGGGATTGCATACACGAAAGCGCCAGGGAACTCCTCCTTCTCCTGGGCCCGCAGCGGCGGGAACACGCGCCCCGTCTTGTGCAGGTGGTTCAGGACGAACCCCACTAGCATCTTTTTCGACTCGAAGACGAACGAGAACGGCACCCTCGCTTCCGCCGATGCGGACACGGCAAGACGGAACATCTTTTCCTTGGCCTCAATCTTTACGAGCAGGCGCACATCCTGCATGTTATACAGGATGAAGGTGTCCCAGTAGTTGCGCCAGGACAAATAGCCTTCGGGAAGCGGATCCTTGTGTTCGCCGACGGTAATTTCGCCGATGTGATCAAGTTTGTATGACGGTTCTTCGGAGAATGTGTATTTGCGGTAAAGGTCCATGAAGTCAATGACTTCCGTTCCCGCGATGCAGAGGTCGCCGGACCTCTTGTCCACCCATGCACGCTTTTCCGCGGCCGGGAGTCTGGACATGTATTTCAGCGGGATTTTCAGCTTCGCCGCGCGGTTCACCATGTAGGTGGTATCGTAAGAGAAGTTCCAACCGGATAGGATAGACACATTGTTGTTGCCTATTTCCATGAACAGCTTGGTAAGCAGTTCGCCTTCCGTCTTGCAGAGGACATACTTACCGTTGTCCTTCGCCATCGCATCCTTTACGGACTGGCTGACATCCTTGGCAACACCGTATGTAATGTAGTTGTTGGTTTTAGAAAAATAAATTGTGACGCAGTTGATCGGATATGCGGCCACGCTCGCGCGTGGGAATTTACCTGTAGTCTCCACCTCAATATCGAGGAAGCACAGGTTAATCTTGGACATGTCGGCTTTAAGCATGCCGGCTTTCGCATAATGTCTGGAGAGGAATCTAGCTCTGGGGTCAATATCAATTTCGGCAAGATGGTTACGGGGGCCAGAGTATTCATACCGGATATTACGCTCGTCCATCGTATGCCGCTGGACCTCGAACATCTCGTTCCCGTAAATGTCAACCATGCCGCACGGCTTCGAACCGAACTGTCCGCGGATATTCGTGTAGAATGTATTGATATTCTGGATGGTTTCCATCGTACCATCCATATACCAAAGGAACATTCTGTCCTTTTCCGGGTCATGGTAGATAGCCTCCCACATCGGGGGTATTTTTTGTTCCGCGCATGGGGCGGAATTTTGTATCTCTGACATATTGTCAGAAATATAGCAAAAAACGGACTAGCTATGCCAGTCCGTCCATGATATTGCCGTTAAGGCCTTTTTACTTGCAGAGCTTGGACTTCTGTTCCTCAATCCGCTTGAGGATTGCGGCAACCTGGTCCTTGCTGGATGCCTTTTCGCCGAGCCTGGTCACGAACTTGCCGAGCATGTCCCAGCGCTTCGGATCGGAAAGGACGCCCTTGGCGAACTTCTTGTTGCCCTTTGCGTCGGACTCCATGCCGGTAGCGGCAGCCTTGGCTTCCTTCTCGAAGTTGGGCTTCTTGGGAGGAGTGGTGGTCACGCACTCGACCTGGACACCCTTCGCGGCCTCGACTTCGGGCTTGGTTGTGGTTTCGGACTTAGTAACGACCTTGGCTCCGCCCGGACCGGAAGTCTTCGTCAGGTCAACAGTCTCGTTCTCAGTCTGTTGCTTGACATCCTTCTCGGGAGCGGTCTTGGCCTTGCCGACCTTGGAATTTTTTGAAAGGACGAGGGACTTTCCGCCACTGCACCACTTGTTGGTATCGAAGACATCGCCGTTGAACATCTTGATGCCCTCGCACATCGGCTTCGGGTTGTCAACTTCGTTGAACGGCTTGTCGATAATCGGCTGGTTGCAGATGCTTTCGAGGATGGCATTGACCTTCTCGTCGCCGTAAATGTCGAATGTTGCTGCCATGTGGTTAAACTCCGGTATTTTTGGACTTATGCTGTAAGTTTAGAATGTGGCACGATTTTTATTCCTATGCGAAGCGTCCAAACCGGAAAGACGAGCAGAGGACAGCCATCGAGAGCTTCTTCGGACCCTTCTTACGGACTCTAAACCGCTTCTTGACCTGCTTGGTCGCAGACCTTGTTTCGACTACCGGCTGGATAACAGGTGCCGGCGCAGGAACTTCCTGCTCGACAGGGGACACAACCTCGGTAATCTTGTTTTCTTCTAGTTGTATTTGCTTCTTTCGTGCCATAACCGATAGTTTATAGCACATGGAGCCAAAGATATAAACTGATACCAGATTATTGACGGCTTTTATCATGGAAAACACCAGAATCCAGCTCTCGGAAGACGAAATCTACAAGCCAGGGACTTCCCCGGCCATCCAGGACCTTTCCCGGGAATCCGGCCTCCCGCAGAGCGAGGTGGCATCGATCCATGCCCAGTGCGAGCAGCAGGCGGAAGACGAAATCGCCAAGGACCCCAAGAAGCTCGTAATGGACATCTTCGGCAACTGCCGTCTGGGCGACAAGGTATGGGACATGACACGCGCCAAGGTTCTCCATCCCGAAGAGGCAACCGACGAGGAAAACTCGGAACTTGATGATGTCCTCGGATCCATGGAAACCATGTTCAGCCCGAACACGGAGACCCAGACCAGCGTAATCGACAACAACGCGCTCGGGTTCAGCGATGCCGACATGGCACTGACACAATCGGTGGCCGACAGTGCGGCAGCCGACTACGGTATCGGAGACACCGGAGACGATTTCGGGACGGACACATTTACCGCGGTTGACAACAGCATCGACGCTAACTCCGTGAACTCGACCCCGGACACCCCGGCGCCCGAGGGGGGAGCCGAATCAGTCACCCCCGAGAATACCGAACCGGGTGCGGAAGAAACCCCGGCGGAACCCACAAAAGATGTGAACGAAGCAAAGCAGTAAAATCGCAAAAGCTCCCGGAAACCCGGGAGCTTATTTCACAAGCGAAACAGTTTCGGCTACTTCGCGAAAGTGCACTTCCTTGACATCATGCCGTTGTTGAAGAAGGCAATGAACTTGCTTTCCCCGTCTTCGGACACGGACCACTCGACATTGGCGCCGCTGCTCATGATGACCGTCCTGACAAAAATGTCGAACGGGAGCTTGATGGTCTTACCCGGGGTATGCACCTTGCAGTCGCGGATGGTAAAGTTGTAATCGACGCGGTCGGTCTTAGCAATGACCATCACGGTGTTTTCGTCCTGGGCATGCAGTTCGATGAACTTGGCCGGGAGGATTTTCCTCATGTGGGCGATTGACATGACGAGGCCGTTGCCGACCATGGATGCGAACGGGGTGAGGCCGACGCTGCTGAAAGTGCTCACCTCGGTATCGGCAAACGGGAACGAGATATTCACGCCGTCGTCCTCGTTGTGAAGACCGATGCGCTTCGCCTTGAAGTCGATTTCCATGTTCACCGCAATGTCAATCTTGATCTTGGAAAGAACATTGAAAATGACCGCAGGAATCCTGAGCGAGAAGTCGCGCGGCTTCTCGTCCTGGCTCGCCGCAACTTCGGCCTGGCTGTTGAACACGGTAGCAAGGCAGAAGTGGTCATCACCGACGCGGAACGAGACCACGCCGTTCTTGCGGTGCATCTCGATGTAGGGGAACCCGTAGGTGCTGTCGCCGACCATCGCCATGTCCATCATACCGATGCTGACGATTTCATCAAAGTCGGTTTCCGGGATTGCCTTGACGCTATCGTCGGGTTGCAGTTCGAGACCGCACTCAAAGTTGAACTCGTCGCTGTCCTGGTCGAGATAACCGAACACGAAGAGCTTGCCGTCAACCACGGCAACCGCGACGAGGATTGCATCGTCATCGTCAACGAGGCTAATGTCGCATGCAGCGCAGAACTCGTTAGCAAACACGACCACATCCTGCGGAAGGAGGTCGGAACCCTTCGCAGTCTTCACCTTCGCGGTGACACCGTTTTCCGTAGTGAATGTCGCCTCGATACCGCCATCATAGACGCGGGTAGTAGAAATACGGACGCGGAGGCCCGGGTCGTAAGAAACACTTTCCTTGATGAGGCCAATCACTTCCTTGAAGTTGCCTTCCTTGGTGGGGAAGAGCGTAGCCTTCTCTACATTTATCTTTTGCATAAAAACCTCGTAGGCAAAAACTAGGTTTTGCCGCAAACAAAAACGGAGCCCGTTCGGGCCCCGGTTGAACGAGGAACTTCCTGCGTTACTGGATATTCTGGAAGATCTGGTCGTACCTGTCGGTGTCGTCCGGCGTCTCGTCCGGCTGGAACTCCATGTTGCCCTGTGCAATGTCGCTCGCGAGGTCGCCATACACATCCTGGGTTCCTGCAGCAGGACCCGCCGGAGCAGGTTCGGCAACAGTGAACTCTTCATTCGGACCGATGCTGTTGGACATGCCAGTCTCGTCCGGGAGTTCGACATTGGTGAGGTCGGCTGCCGGGTTATGGGCATTGCCCTTGCTGTCGAACATGTCGGGGAGAATCTTGCCGATATTTTCCTTGAAGCGCTCGGGCGTTGTATAGTCGTCTTCGAGTGCGGTGAACAGCTCTTCCCACTTGGCCCTGGGGAGACGGACATCGTTCGCCGTTTCCGGTGCCGGGCGCCCGGACGCGGTTTCCGGCCCATCGGAGATGAAGCCGAAGAGTTTTCCGAAGGCGTTGATAATGTCCATGTCGGGCATATCCTTGATGCCGGCAAAGCCGTTGAGCTGTTTGTCGCGGCCGAGAATGAGCGGGGTCTCGTCGGCGGAACTTGCGATGACCTCGGCCATGTGGTCAGTGATGCCACCCTTCAAGATTGTAGCATGGTTGACCGCAAAGTCGATATAGGACATCTCCTCATCCTGCGTTCCGCCAGCCTGTTCGTTGCCCGGAACCGGGTTGTTGAGCTGCTGGTCAGCCGCATTGGCATCCTGGATGTCCTGGGAAACATCGGCGCCCGCATCAGGCGTTGCAGCAAAATCGTCCTCAGTAAACTCGGCTTCCGTGAGAATCCTGCGGGTTTCCCGCATGTCTCGTCCGAGCTGCCAGCTGACCGCGTCGGTGAAGCCTGGCTGCGGAAGAAGGCCTTCCTCGGCAGGTTGGTCCTGCGCGGGAGAGTTCTGTTCGAGATCGTTATACATCATCTCGTCGTAGCTACCAGGCGTATTGCGGTCGGTATCGAACGAGTCGATTGTAGTGAGGATGGAGTTGCCGAAATTGTGGATGTAATCCTCACTGTCGATGTCGGTGTCGAACTGTTTCAGATTGTTGAACTGGTCCTTGACGATGACCGAAATGTCGCCATCCGCGTTGGGGTAATAGATATCGACGATGTAGTCTTTACCGCGACGGCTCACCGCCAGCTTGCAGTGCGCCTGCTCGGCGTCAATGCTTTCGAGGTTGAGACGCATGCCACGGTGCGCTGTCTGGGAGGCAGCCTCCTGCATGACATCCTTCACCGTCTTCCTGATTGCCGGGTCAAAAAGCGGAGCGTTTCCGCCATAGATACGGCGGTCCCAATCCTTAGACAACTGGTTCTTGATCGGTTCCATGACCCCCTTGGTCATAGCCTTGATGAGCTGTTCCTTGGCCGGCTTGATGGGACCACTTTCCGTGGTGACGACCTTGAAACCTCCCAGCTTCGTAATAAGTTCACTCTTATCGTATTTCGTGACGGCCATGTTACCTGTCCAATGCGGTTTTCACCATAGTTTAGAAATTGTGATACGAAAAACGGCACCGGTTGGCCGGTGCCGCATGAAAGATTATGCCTGAGTGGATGGCGGTTCGGGCGTTTCCGTGGCTTCTGCAGAAGAATCGACACCGCCGAGCGCAACCAAATGGTCGTATGACCCGTCAGTATCGTCGATGACCGGAGGTGCGCTCTCGCCACCGTTCCCGGCAAGCTCGTCAAGATGTTCGCTCGGGTCAAGCTGGCGAAGTCGCTCTGCGTGCAGGGCATAGGCCTCCGCCATCTCGTCCAAGTCAATGTCGAAGATGTCGTGGGGGAGCCACTCGTCATCAAAGATCTTCTTCGCGTGGTGGAACCGGTCGATGTCGTTCGCGGTCCATACCTTGAATACCTGGCCAATCGAATTGACATGGTAGCCAAGCGGCATGATTTCCGGTATTCCGCCAATCATGAGGACTTCGCGGCCGATAAACTGCATGCTGTCGTCCCCGCGGACATAACGGATTGCGGAAGACACGGCAGCATCTACCGCATACACGGAATACAGCGGGCCGCCCGCCACGAAAATGTTCCCGTGATAGACACTGTCGAGCTGGTCAAGGAACATGACCGCCTGCTCGGAGTTTATCTGCCCATCAGTGACCAGGCCGTTCGTCGTGTAGTAGTCCTTCGCATAGTTCAGGTAATCGGTGCCTTCCGGGACTATGCCGAGAGAACTGACCTTCGGTTGATTGCCAGTGAATAGCCTGTTGACAAGATGTTCGCCGTCACTATCCTCGTGCACATTCGTGTGGTCTGCCCCCTCGAACGAAGGGAGCGAAGACAGGATGAAAATTGTTCCGGCATCAACATACACGATGACCTGCTCGGTATGAAGCATGCCGAGAACGCCGCTGGCAATATAGAACTTGATCGGCTTATACCAGAGGCTCCGGTCCTCGCGTATCGCGGCGCACTCCTCCATGAACTGTTTCGACAGGTCAGACCCGTCGCTGTCGGACATGAAGATGTTGAAACCGCAATCGGCTACGGTGAGGCCTATTCGCTGGGAAGGCAGGTCCATAGGTTATTCTTCGACTTTCGTTTCCTGCGGCTGTTCAGCCTCGCCGGACTGTTCCTTTTCCTTTTCCTTTTCGTCATCAATTACCTTGGTGAGCGGAAGGAATACTTCGCGGATTTCCTTGGCGGACTCGGCCTTACCTTCGGTCTGCGTGATGATTTCCCAGAGGTAGTCCGCATAGTCGCGGACAGCATCGAGCACCGGCCCGAGTTCTTCCACAGCATAGCTGCGGACATAGGTCGTGTCGCTAGGTACAATCTTCCCGTCAACCGTGTCAACGCTGTAACCCTGTTCCTGTTCAGCATCGCTGAGGACCATCTTGTCGATGAAACCGTCGATGGTGAGACGGACGGTGATTGTGCAAGGGATGCGGTAAATGTTCTTGATGATGTTGTACCGCTGTTCGAGAGTAAGATCGATATGTTTTGCCATGGTGTTATACCCTGTTTGCTCAAAACTAGGTTTTCTGTGTAGTGTGCATCGTGCGAAGATACTCGTATGCAGCCGTCTCGGCAGAGGTCTTGCTGCCTATCAGCTTGCACTTGACCCGCATTTTCAGGCCGCTCGCGGCGAGAGTTTCCACATCGCTGCTCGGACTGTTCGGGGGGATATGGGTCCGCACCTTGGTGTCCCCGAGCTGGAGGTCGATCCACTTCCCGAGGATAAGGTCCTCCGGGTAGATTTCCGGCCCATCAATGACAAGGGCATTCCCGTCAATGGAGCATCCTTCCGGCAGCGCCGGGTTGAAGCGGACAACCAGGTTCCCGTTGCACCCGCCATACCGGCCGGAGTTCCCCTTGCCGGTTACCTTCGTCTCGGTCATACCAGGAAGGTAAACCAGATTGTGGTTCACCATGCGCCGGCGTTCACCGCCATTGCAGCACGGGCACTTTTCGAGGACATTGATGCCGGTCCCGCCACACTTGGGGCACTTGCGCAAGCGGTGCGTATTCGGGTCGCGGGCCTTCCCGATACCGGCGCAGTTACCGCACTTCACTGCACGCTTTGCTCCGGTGCCGTCACACTCGAGACATATCGAAACACGCTCGAACTGGACGGGCATCGAAGGGCACCCGTTGAGGTAAACGGACAGGGGGATATTTACTTTGAGATGGATGTCGGCGCCGTTCACCGCCGTCCTGGATACCGGCTTCTTGCCGAAATTCTGGGCAACCGTCGGCCGCCCCAGGACAGACGCATACAGATTGAACTCGTTCGACCATGAATGTTTCCGGTCAAAGTCCTTGCGCTTCTCGGGGTCGCTGAGAATTGCATAGGCCTCGTTGAGTTCGGCCATCATGTCTTCGGATCCGCCCTTGTCCGGGTGGTTGTCCCGGCAAAGTTTGCGGAAAGCCTGCTTGATTTCCTCGGCGCTGGCGCTTGTCTTGACGCCGAGGACGGTGTATGGGTTCTTCGTCATATAGTCCGTCCGATTACGGACAGAAACTAGGTTTTGCGACGAAATTCCTCGTAATCAATACCCGTAGCACGCTTGAACGCCCCGAGCGTGGCTTCGCACGCCGCAGCAAGACAGCTGACAGTGTCGCCGTTCGGATCGGCATCGGCACCGTCACCGGACTGGTAGAACGGTTCCTGGAAAGATGCCGGTTCCGCGCGGAGGCGGTCGAACAGGTTCTTGATTTCCTTCACGACATCGGAGTTGGGCTTTGCCTTCGCCATGCCGTCAACCGTGTTGGCGACAATCGTCAATCCGGCAGGAACCTTACGATCGTCGGCTTCACCGCCACCGACAGCAACCCCGCCACCGTCACCACCGGCCATGGATGCCTGCGCAGCGCACATGGACGCCGCAGCGGCAGCACTGGCGGGAGTGCCGAGGTTACCTCCGGTAATTACGGAGGCCGGCCAGTAAGGGAGGTGCATGCGTTCGCCGGGAACGCTCGAATAAGCGTCATACGGCGTGATGCAACCCTTCTTGGCCTTCTTGCGTCTTGATTCAAGCATGTTCTCAATGCTGGACATTATGCACCCTCCTTATTCATCTCGGCGCGAACTCTCTCACGGGCCTGGTTGTAAAGCTGGTTCTTCAAGTAAGGTTTCTCCTCGAACGCGTCAGGCTTCTTGGCAAGAAGTTCATCGACCAGTTGCTTGTTTAGTGCATCGACCCTCGCGTTGAACTCGGGGAGCTTCGCTGCATCGCGCTTGGCAGATTCCTGCTCCTTCTCGGTAAGGCGTTCGGCCTCGGAAATGAGCATCTCGTCAAGAGCTGGGTCGATTGGGCGATGGTCCTTGAACTTTTCCGGGCTCTTCGCCTCTGCCGCGGCAAGCAGTTTGTTGTACATGGCCCGTTCGTAGTCATTCTTGATTGCGCGTCCAGCCGGAAGCGGAACAGGAGTCACCTTCGGCATGTCCGGGGTTCCCATGTCGGGAGCAGCGCCCTGGATAGCATTGATAACAGCCTTGCGGACAGCTTCCTGCGTCGAGTTCGGGTTCTGTGCGGCGATACGGTAAATCTCCTTGATTGCGCTAGGCGGCACGACAGCTTCAAACGGTTTCTTCTTGTCGTAGATGGAGGCAACAGTCTGCCCGTCCTTCGAGGACAGATTGACCCGATAGCCTTCCAGACGGCGGGTCAAGATTTCACCGAGAACCTGCTTCACTGCGGCGCGTGCAGACTTACGGTCGGAACTGCCACGGATTGCGGCATAGACTTTCGCCATGTCGTTCGCGTTGTTCACGAGGGTCTGCTCACCATCAATGGTCACTTCGGGTGCGTTCGGCGTTTCTTCGTTTCCAAGCTGGATGCCGAAATCATCGGCACGGTCAATGATGTTGCGACCCTCGACTGCGCCCATGTTGTCAAGTTCAACCTGGTGTTCGTTCGGCGAATACTCGGTTGAATTGACATCGATCTTAGAGCCATAGTATGCCTTGCATGCTACTTCTACCAACTTGCCGTAATTGTCATCAAACTTACGGCCAGCGTGGTTGTAGAGCACCCCGACCAAGGCAGCCATCTTCGGATCCGTGTCGCGGAGAGACTTGAACATCGCGCTAGTCTTCGTCGCACGGTCCGGTACTTTCGCCGGGAGAACAAACGACAGCAATGTTTTCTTGACTTCTGCCGGTTTGCGATCACCGAGTTCAGCAAACAACTGCTTGATATGCTTGGCAGCCACCTGGCGCTTTGCATTATCATCGCCAGGAATAGACTTACCGACGGCTTCGTTGAAACCGAAGTAGGTGTCAGCAATTTCGGCAATATCCTTGATTGCATTGTCCGGGTCAACTGCTTCAAGTTCAGCGAGCTTGCTCAAAACAGCGTTCACCCGCGGGAACTTGTGGCGAATTTCATCCCGTTCACTATGGTCGGAATAGTAGCGGGACGCCATGCCAATGAAGTCGGCCTTGCTCATGCCGTTCGGCAGTTCCGACATCACCTTCATAATCTGGTCCACACGGGCCTTGCGAAGATCGGAACCGACCGCGGCGTTGGCCGTCTCGTTGGCTGACTTGATTGCAGAGTTCCGCAATTCCTGCCCAACAGAGAACTCCTCGACATCCGGGTGAAGGACGAAGATAAGGTCAGCCAACGGAAGTTCGCCGCTAGATACCAATGGCATCAGCTCTTTATTGATGAGCATCTTGATTTCATCGGCGCTCTTGGTACGGCGAGGAACCCAAGTTTTCGTGAACGAGTTGCTGTAAGGCGTATATCCGGTATCAACTGAAATGTTGATATACTTCGCCGCAATGGTTTCCCTGAACTGCCTGATAAAGTCGGCAGCAACCGCATCGGTAACCTCGTCAGGTGTCGTGATACCGTCAAACTGTTCATTCTGGAAACCACATGCACGGGCGACATCACCGAGAGACATCGGCGTCGATGTGTCAGTCGGCTGCCCGGCGGCATCAAAGTTGGTGAGCACCGGAGTAGTGACCTTGGTTTCCTTGCCCGTAACCGGATCTGTTGTCACGGTAGTCTTGGTCTGCTTTACCTTGGTGTTGTAGAAACTACGGGAGTGCGTAGTCAAGTTGCCATCGGCATCGCGATACGGTTCGAGGGCCGTATTCTTGGAATACAAGTGCAACCCGCGGCCGGCAACAAGATTCTTCAAGTCAGTCTTCGTTGCCAGATAGTCCTTGGCGCCTTCCTTGCGCTCGTCGTCAAAGATGTCATTCAAGAGTGCGCTGACAATTCCGTTATCCGCCACATCCATGAACGCCTTGACGGTAGCTTCGCCGGTCTTGGAACGGTCCATCTTATTCGTGATCTTGTCCATCATCGAACTGGTGTCACTGATGTCTTCGGGCACATACCCGAGGATGCGTCCAATCTGGGCAGCGAGCTCGCGAACACCGGCATCACTCTTAACACGATACTGCATTGCATTGTTGAACTGGCGGAGTGCCCTGTGGACGGCCTCGTCTGCGTTGGTCCCGATGGTTCCCTGCAGCTTGCCCGGCATTTTGTCGTTGCGAAGCTGCGCGGCAGCGGATGCCTCATCCTTGAACCGACGATACGGGTTCATCGTCGCCGGGAGGGAGACCAGACGGGCATACGAATCGACAATGTCATCATCTTCCGGGCTAGATGATGCGACTTCGGTAGTAGTTTCACCCTGGGCATCATCGAAATCGGGGTCGTCTGCCCCGTTAGCGGCGGTGATACTCTTCATTGCGCCTTTGCGGTTGGCGATGATAAACGCAGCCTTGACGCTCAAGTCCTCTCCGGCAACGGAATTGACTATCTGGTCCACCGTGTTAATCAACTTGCATGCCTCGATCGATGCCTCGACAACGCTTCCCTTGCGAGACAGGTCAGCCAAAGTGTTGGTAATCACTTCGATAACACGGTCGGATGCCGGGAAGTCGATTGCGCGAGCAAGGTTTTCGATGTAATCCTGTGCAGACTGCAATGCAGAAACCACGGACTGGAACGGCTTACCATTCTGGACCTGGTCCACGGTGATGTCACCATGGGCAGCACGATAACCACCGGTCACACCGGCACGGATTATTCCACCGCCAATAATATCAATCAGCTTGTCGGCAATCAGGCCCTTGCTGGTCGAAATGATAATATCCGGCGACGAAATGTTCTTGGACGCATTGGCCAATGCGTCAACCTGTTCCATGTGAGCATGCGCATCATCGTACTTGCGGATTGCGGAAACGACCATGTCGGCATACTTGGCACCGGCCGGGTCATTCTTGGCACGATCGAGAACCACCTTCAACTCACCAACACCGGCAGCGTCGGCGAGGTCGGCACGGTCAGATTCCAACGAATCGCTCACCGTGCTGGTCGGCGTAGCGTTGTCAATGACGGCGTTAATCGCGGCTTCGCCATCTTCGCCATTTTCTGCAATGTCCAGTGCACCAGGCTCAAACCCGGCACCGGCACCCGGATTCTTGCCACCGGCAAACGCGGCAGCCTTGGCACCAGTGTCCTTATCGGCCGGAGCTACATTGACCGCCGTCGCAGCCATGTCAACTACCTTGGTGAAGGTATAGAGGTCAGACATATCAGACAGCACACTAGCTACGCTGGTGGAATCGGCAGTATCGTTAGCGGGAGATGCCTTCTCGGCGCCGTGCATGATGGCGGAATAGACCGTCTTTACGGCATCGCTACCGAGAATGTTGTCGTAGCGGCTGTAAAGCGCATCGGCAACGCCGTCATAGAACGAATCAAGCGCGTCAAGGGCCTTCTTATACGGAGCATCGTCGCCCAGCTTGTCAAACTGCATCTCCATGCACCAGTCGTTGAACTGGTTACGGGCGGTAGCATATACCTCGTTGCAGTATTTGTCGTCATACCATCCAGTCGAACCACGAACGAGCTTTGCGCATGCGGCATTGTCGCCTGCCGCAGCAGCTTCAAGGACATCGAGAAGGGCATCCGGGAAGGTATCATCCCCAACAAGGTCCAGGGTCTTGGAATAACGGGTCAGCAAAAGCCGGATCTGGTCGCGATACTTTTCAATGCCGACTCCCTTGATGAAGTCTTCCTGGGAAATGCCGGAATTGGGTGCCGTTGCGGCATTGAGATA
>Ga0310697_10001193_pt1 | contig 31446 bp, 26 predicted proteins | sample 172DNAGHGlowgp2_FD_203883 | JGI IMG/M metagenome (GOLD analysis project Ga0310697, IMG submission 203883) | Sheep rumen microbial communities from Palmerston North, Manawatu-Wanganui, New Zealand - 1728 DNA GHGlow gp2 (v2) (version 2) | ecosystem: Host-associated > Mammals > Digestive system >... | reverse complement strand
GAGTATCGCTCCCATGGCTGACGAGGAAGCTTGGGAAGCCGACTATACGCGTGCCGTGCAGCGCGACGGGTGGCAACGCCCCGAGTTCAAGCCTCAGGACTGGCGCCGTGGTCGTGCAGCATGGGGTTCCGACGGTCTCGACTTTGTGCGCACACATTGGAGCGACTTGAACAGCGACCTCTATGTTCGCCGCGACATCAATCTGTCGGCAGCTGACTTGAACGAAGACCTGTGGATCATCTACTCCCACGACGATGTCTTCGAGCTCTACATCAATGGCACGAAGGTGGCCGATACGGGTGAGACGTGGGTCGAGGGTGTACGCCTGCATCTTGACAGCGACCTCAAAGCGCTGCTCCATGAAGGCCAGAACGTCATCGCTGCCCACTGTCACAACACTACGGGTGGTGCTTACACCGACTTCGGTCTTTTCAAGAACGCCAGCGAGCGCCAGAACAGCATTCTGACAGCTGAGCAGAAGAGCGTCGATGTGATGGCCACTAATACTTATTATACGTTCGCGTGCGGCCCCGTAGAACTGGACGTCGTCTTCACAGCTCCCATGCTGATGGATGACTACGACCTGCTCTCCTCGCCCGCCAACTATATCTCCTATCAGGTACGTTCCACCGACGGCAAGAAGCACAACGTGAGCTTCAGCGTGAGCGCTGCCCGTGAACTCGTCCTCAACAAGACCTCTCAGCCCACAAAGTCTGAGATCATCACCGAGGGCGGCGTGAAATATGCCAAGAGCGGAACGGTGGATCAGCCTATTCTTGCCAAGAAAGGCGATGGCATCTGCATCGACTGGGGTTACCTCTATATCCCCGCCATCAACGGTGATGTCGCTTTGGCTGAAGGCGACCAGCTCGTGTTCACCCGTGATCTCGGTTCCGTGGACAAGGCTTCGAGTTTCATGCTTATCGGCTACGACGAGATACAGGACATCGAATACATGTACAAGCGCTACAAGGCCTATTGGGCTCACGAGGGCAAGGTGACGATCTTCGATATGTTCAACCGCCTGAACAAGGATTACGCCTCCATCATGAAGCGTTGCCGCGATTTCGACAAGGTGATTTACGACGACGGTATGAAGGCCGGCGACAAGAAGTATGCCGAACTGCTGTCTGCGAGCTATCGTCATGTCATCGCTGCCCATAAGCTGTTCTGCGATGACGAAGGCAACCTGCTGTTCTTCTCGAAGGAGAACAACTCCAATGGCTGCGTCAACACTGTTGACCTTACCTACCCTGAGTCGCCACTGTTCCTCGTCTATAACCCCGACCTGCAGAAGGCGCAGATGACCTCGATCTTCGACTACAGCCTCTCCGGCCGCTGGACGAAGCCCTTTGCTGCGCACGATCTTGGCACTTATCCTATTGCCAATGGTCAGGTCTATGGCGGCGACATGCCGCTGGAGGAAGCCGGCAATATGCTCACGCTGGCTGCTCAGATTTGCCGCATCGAAGGCAACACCAGCTATGTGGACAAATATTGGGAGGTCATCACGACGTGGGCCGACTACCTCTCGGAGAACGGCCAGGATCCTGCCAACCAGCTCTGCACCGACGACTTCGCCGGCCACTGGGCTCACAACTGCAATCTCTCCGTCAAAGCGATCATGGGAATTGCCGGATATGCTGAGATGGCACGTATCAAGGGCGACAAGGCTACCGCCGACAAATATATGTCCCGTGCCAAGGAGATGGCTGTGAAATGGGAACAGGACGCCCTCGAAGGCGACCACTACCGTCTGGCCTTCGACCGCGAGGACACATGGAGCCAGAAGTACAACATGATCTGGGATAAGCTCTGGGGCACAAACCTCTTCCCCAACGGCGCCATGGAGCGCGACGTGCAGTACTATCTGACGAAGCAGAACAAATATGGTCTGCCTCTCGACTGTCGCAAGGACTACACCAAGAGCGACTGGATCATGTGGACGGCCGGTATGGCCAAGGACAAGGCTGATTTCCTGCAGTTCGTGGCTCCGCTCTACGACTATATGAACGAGACGGGATCGCGTGTTCCTACCAGCGACTGGTACGACACGAAGACCGGCTTGATGGTGGGCTTCAAGGCACGCTCAGTCATCGCCGGTCACTGGATGCGCGTCCTGGTGGATCGAGAAGTTAAATAACATTACTAACAAAACCCTAATACACAATGGCAAAGAAACTGAAAGTTAAACAGTTTGCGTCATTAGTCCTCATTGCTGCCGTGCTCGTAGGCTTCGCAACCACCGGTTGCGAGTCTTCGACCACGGTTGAAGACTATTATGGCGTTCAGCCGTCGGCACCCTTCGATCCCTCGAAGCCCGTGACGATAACTGAATTTACTCCTACGTCGGGAAGTGTTGGCCAGCAGATCTGCATCAAGGGATCCAATTTCGGCAACGACACTTCCATGGTTCATGTCACGATTGGCGGCAAGGAAGCTGTCGTCGTCAATGTGAAGAACGAAGCCATCTACGCCTATGTCCCCAGCGCGGCCTACGACAAGATCGAAGGCTTGACGCTGAAGGGATCCGTAGCCGTCACTGTCAGCAACAAGACGGGCAAGGCACCGGGCTTCTTCACCTATGAGCGAAAGATGGTTGTCGGCCGTCTTTGCGGTAAGTTCTACGAAAAAGAGTCGGACGTCGTATGGGCTGACGGCTCCTTTGCCAGCAACATCGAAGATGTCAGCGGCTTCAAGAACGACGGTGTGATGCAGTTCTCACCCTACAACCACGACCATCTGTTCATCGTTTACGACCAGGAGCCGCACTTCGGTACGGTGGCTCATGGCATCCAATTGCTTGATCTGAAGAACAAGACCGTGCAGACCATTCTGCCGCTGTCCATGTTCAACAACGAGCGCCTTCGTACGATAGACTTTGCCGTTGATCCCTTTGCCTACAACGAGGACGGCTCTTTCGAGACGGACGAGGACGGCTCCATCATCGGCTATGCTCCGGACAACTGGATTGACACGGCGACGCCCGATCAGAAGCGCTGGCGTGAGCACCTCATTATTTCGGCCGACAACGACGACCCCAACTATCGTGCTCACTCCGTCTATATCGTGGATCGTGACGCCGAAGGCAATTTCAGCCGCAACTCACAGGTACGTCAGCTGGCTAACTATCGCCAGTGCAATGGCGCAAGCCTGCATCCCGTCAATGGCGAGCTCTATTTCACCAGCTATCAGAAAGGTGAAGTGATCCGTCTCGACATGGACAAGTACTGGGAGACCCTGCTTCCCAACAGCGGACATTCGACGTGGGATCCCTACGTGAATAACAACCTTACTGACGTGGCCTCCGGCGCTACTTCGGGCACAGGTGCTTTCGAAATCCTGTTCACGGTTCAGGATACCTACTGGGAGTTCCAGATCGACATCCATCCTTCAGGTAAGTTCGCCTACATCGTTGTCATCAACCGCAACTACATCTTGCGTACGGATTACAACGAGCAGACCAAGCGTTTCTCTGCTCCTTATGTCATCGCAGGTGACATGAGTGCTGAAGGCTTCACTGACGGGGTCGGCAAGAGCGCCCGTCTGCGCCGCCCCTATCAGGGCACCTTCGTCAAGAACGAGGAATATGAGGCCGCAGGCAATGAAGACATCTATGACTTCTACTTCTGCGACAGCCGTAACGATGCCATCCGTCTGCTCACACCCGAAGGCATCGTGAAGACCTACGCCGGCGGCAGCGCTGCTACTCATGCTGATGGCGAGACCTACGGCAATGAGAATGGCGAATTGCGCGATTTCGCACGCTTCCATCGTCCTACGGGACTCGTGAACGACGTGCACCGCGATGCCATCACAGGCGAGAATACTCTGATTTTCTATATCCTCGACACCAGCAACTACTGCATCCGTACCATCACGATGGAGGAGAACCTGGATGCACAGTCCGAGGGTAGTCCTGAAGATCCAATCGTTGAACCGTAAAGATTCGGACCATTATGAAGAAATATATTTCCATACTGCTTCTCCTGCTCGGCACCACGTTCACGGCGCTGGCTCAGCAGGAAGTCACCGTCACCGGTGTCGTGAAAGATGCCACGGGCGAACCCCTGCCAGGTGCCAACGTCACCGTCAAGGACGCAAAGGGCTTAGGCACCATCACCAACATGGATGGTGAATATACGATTAAAGTTGAACAATACAAGACGCTGGTCTTCTCCTTCATGGGCTTCGAATCCCAGGAAGTGCTCATCAAGGATCAGCGCAAGGTTGACATCACCCTGCAGGAGACATCGACCAAAGCCATGGACGAACTCGTCGTCACCGGTATGACCACCCAGAAGAAACTGACGCTGACGGGTGCCATCACCAACGTGAAGATGGAGGAACTGAAGCACTTCAACACGTCAAACCTCACCAACACCCTGGCAGGTAACGTCGCCGGTGTGCTGGCCTTCCAGAAGTCCGGCCAGCCGGGTAAGAACACCTCTGAGTTCTGGATCCGTGGTATCTCCACTTTTGGTGCCAGCTCCAAGGCTTACATCCTCGTCGATGGTTTCGAACGCGAGAACATCGATGACATCAACATCGAGGACATCGAATCGTTCTCCGTGCTGAAGGATGCCTCCGCCACCGCCATCTACGGTTCCAAGGGTGCTAACGGCGTATTGCTCATCACCACGAAGCACGGTAAGGCCGGCAAGGTGAACATCAACGGTAAATTCGAGACCTCGTACAACACGCGCACCATCACGCCTGAGTTCGTCAGCGGCTTCGACTATGCCAACTATTTGAACGAAGCACGCGTGACGCGTAACCTCGGTGTGCTCTATCAGCCCGTCGAGCTTGACATTATCCGCTACGGACTGGATCCCGACCTCTATCCTAACGTCGATTGGCAGGACCTCCTCCTGAAGGACGGGGCCATGAGCTATCGTGCCAACCTGAACATCAGCGGCGGTGGTGAGACGGCTCGCTACTACGTGTCGATGGCTTACACGCAGGACGAAGGTATGTACAAGACTGACAAGACGCTGCGCGACCGCTACGACACCAATGCCAACTACGACCGTTGGAACTACCGCATGAACGTCGATGTCGATGTGACGAAGACCACCGTCCTGAAGCTCGGTATCAGTGGTAACCTCAACAAACGTAACTCTCCGGGTATCGGCGACGACAAGGTCTGGGGACAGATGTTCGGCTACAATCCTCTTTATACGCCTGTGCTCTACAGCAATGGTCTCTATCCTGCCAAGGGCGTTTTCAACGAGACTGAGGAGAACGGCGCCACGACCTACACGCTCGACGAGAACTACATCAACCCGTGGGTGAGCTCCACGCAGACGGGTTACAACACCGAATGGCAGAATAATATCCAGACCAATGTCACCCTGGAACAAGACCTGAAATTCATCACCAAGGGCCTGAAGTTCACGGGACGTTTCGGCTACGACACTTACAACAGCAATAGTATCCAGCACCATCGTCTGCCTGCCCTCTACGCCGCTCGCAGCCGCAACACCGAGACAGGTCAGCTGGACTTCCAGCAGGTGCAGTCCGTGCGTGACATGACGCAGTCGAGTGCCAACAGCGGTTCACGCCGCGAGTTCCTCGACCTGTTGCTCCACTGGGACCGCCAGTTCGCCGATTACCACAACCTGGCTGCCAACGTGAAATTCACGGAGGACCAGAACATCTCCACCCAGAACCTTGGCACGGATATCAAGAACTCCGTATCGCGCAAGAACAAGGGTTTGGCTGCTCAGGTCACTTATAACTTCGCTTCACGCTACTTTGCCGACTTCAACTTCGGCTACAACGGTTCTGAGAACTTCGCCGACGGCCACCGCTGGGGCTTCTTCCCCGCATGGTCAGTGGCTTGGAACGTAGGCGAGGAGCCCTGGGTGAAGAACAAGGTCAGCTGGCTGGATATGTTTAAGATCCGTTTCTCCAACGGTCGTGTCGGTTCCGACGCCACGGGCAGCAATCGTTTCCCCTACCTCTACACGCTGGAACAGTCCGGCAACGGCTACATCTGGGGTCAGAACGGACAGAACGCCTACGGCTCCGTCCGCTATCGTCAGGTGGCTTCGGAATATGTCACATGGGAAGTCGCAACGAAGAACGACCTCGGTGTTGACCTCGTGCTGTTCAACAACAAGTTCTCCTTGACGATGGACTACTTCGACGAGAAACGTACCGGCATCTTCCAGGAGCGTCGTTTCCTGCCCACCACCGTCGGTCTCGAGTACTGGGACAATGGTGGTTGGAACTACCCGAAGGCCAACGTAGGCGCTGTGAGCTCACGCGGTTTCGACGGCAACTTCTCCTACAATGACAAGTTCGGCGACGTTGGCCTCACCGTACGCGGAAACATCACTTATAGCAAGAACCGTATCGACGAGTACGACGAGGAGAACAACGTTTACGCTTATCAGAACCAATATGGCTATCGCGTCGATCAGGTGCGCGGACTCATCGCCCTCGGACTGTTCAAGGACTACGATGATATCCGCAACAGCCCGGTACAGGAGTTCGGCACGGTGCAGCCCGGTGATATTAAATATAAGGATGTCAATGGCGACGGTGTCGTCAACAATGGTGACGTTTGCGCCATTGGTGCCACGAGCCGTCCTAGCCTGATCTACGGTCTCGGTTTCACAATCACGTGGAAGGGTCTCGACTTCAACGTTCATCTCCAGGGCGCCGGCAAGAGCACTTTCCCGACCTACGGCAAGTGCGTCTGGGCATTCAGCGAGAGCCAGTGGGGTAATATTTTCAAGGGTACGCTTGACAACCGCTGGGTGGACCGCGAGACAGCCGTCAAGCTGGGCATTCAGGCCAACGAAGATCCCAACGCCACCTATCCGCGTCTGAGCTACGGAGGCAACTCGAACAACGATCGCAATTCTACCTTCTGGCTGCGCGACGGCCGTTATCTCCGCCTGAAGAACATCGACATCGGCTACACGCTGCCCAAGCGCATCGTCAATGCCATCCACTTCCAGAGCATCCGCGTCTATGTCGCCGGCACCAACCTGTTCTTCCTCCACAAGAAGTTCGACACGTGGGATCCCGAATCCCTGCAGCCGCGCGGCGAGGACTATCCTATCACCAAGGCCATCACAGCCGGTCTGCAAGTTAATATCTAGACCCACCCTAACCCTCCCTTTAGGGAGGGAATGGTTACCTAACATGAATAGATAATAATTCAAAGATATGAGATACATTATGAAAACATATAAGAGCTATATACAAAGGTATATACTCCCCTCCCTCACAGGGAGGGGCAGGGGGGTGGGTCTTCTTCTGGCCATATTCCTGATTACCTCCTGTGCCGACCTCGACTCAGACAAATATTTTGGCGACCGTAAGACGCTCGAAAGCGTGTTCACCGATCGCGAGCAAGTGGATATGTGGTTGGCTCATGCCTATTCCTTCCTCACCGGCAGCAACTTCGAGGTCTGTTCCAAGGGCGGCACCGGTGGCGAGAACTCGGCATGGAACCCGTTCTGCTTTGCCGATGATATCTATTATGGCGACCGTGACTATGCCTATGGCGATGCCAAGGACCGCGGCTTCACCTCATACAACACCTTCCGCGAGGGTGGCTACACCGAAGCCGTAGGCCAGGACGCATGGGTACGTTCCTACCAAGGCATCTACCAGGCGAGCATCTTCATCAAGAACATCGACCAGAACACCGACCTGAGCGAGGAGGACCGCATCGACAAGAAGGGTCAGGCTCGTTTCGTACGCGCTTACTACTATTGGCTGCTCCTGCGTAAGTTCGGTCCTGTGCCTATCATGGCTGATGAAGGTGCCGACTACACGCTCGAGTACGACGATCTGGCTACGCCGCGTGCCACCTACGAAGAAGTCGCCACTTACATCGCTGATGAGATGGCGAAGGCTGCCAACGAGATTTCTCCACGTTGGACCAACAAACGTGATGAGGCCAACATAGCACGTCCCACACGTGGCGCTTGTCTGGCCACGCGTGCCATCGCCCTCACTTACGCTGCCAGCCCCCTGGCAAATGGTCAGCTGAAGAACGGCAAGCACCCGTCCAACGTCACCGATGACATCGCCAAGAACCTCAAGAACTTCGATGGCAAACATCTTCTCTCGCTCGACTACGACGAGTCGAAATGGGCACGCGCTGCGGCCGCATGCAAAGACGTCATGGATCTCGGAGGCTACGAGCTTTACCACGCTGGTATCAACACCGTCGAAGCTGACGGCGCTCCGCTCACCGTGGCTCCCGACTACGATCCTGTCTTCTCGGAGAACAACTGGCCCAATGGTTGGAAGGATGTCGATCCTTATCTCTCCTACCGCAACCTGTTCAACGGAACGGCAAGTGCCGTGGATAATCCTGAGCTCATCTTCACCCGCGGTTCCAACATGAACATGGGCGACAATGACAATGGCCTCGGCGCTATGGTGGCTCACTCCATGCCGGTATCCCTCAACGGATGGAACACCCACGGCATGACGCAGAAGATGTGCGACACCTATTACATGAAGGACGGCTCCGACGTCCCCGGCATGTACCGCGAATGGCGTCAGGAAGGCGTCGAAGGCAATGATATGGGCAACTCGCAGGACCGTGCTACCGGTTGGACAACGCGTGCGGAGATCCAGAATGGCGACTATCCTGAATTGTCCCAGAACCTGCGCCGTTTCCCCGGCATGAATGTGTCGAAGCAGTATGTTGGCCGCGAGCCGCGCTTCTACGCCAGCGTAGCCTATAGCGGCAGCTACTGGGAGCAGCTTCAGAATCCCACCACGTCGCAGCGTAATGCTCAGATCTTCTACTATCGTTCCGGCGGCAATGGCTATATCAACGCTTTCTCCTATCTCCGCACGGGTATCGGCATCAAAAAGTTCTATCATCCCGATGACTACCGCGATGCACAGCACGACTACGGCCACCTGCGCGAGAAATTCGAGCCCGCCATTCGCTACGCTGACATCCTGCTGATGTATGCCGAGTGCCTCAACGAGCTCACCAAGAGCTACACCGTCAAGAGCTGGAAAGGCCAGGACATGACCATCAGCCGCAATATCGACGAGATGAAGAAGGGCGTGCAGCCCATCCGCATCCGTGCCGGCTTGCACGACTACACAGCCGAAGAGTATGACAATCGCGATGCCTTCCGCGCCAAGATCAAGCGCGAGCGCATGATCGAGTTCATGGGCGAAGGAAAGCGCTACTTCGACCTCCGTCGTTGGATGGACGCTCCCGTCGAGGAAAACAAGCGCGTCTATGGACTCAATGTCTTCCAGACATCTCAGAACCGCGACGAGTTCATGCAAGTCATTCCCGTCTATAATCTCTCTGCCAACTTCAACGACAAGATGTACTTCTGGCCCATCTCACACACCGACCTCAAGCGCAACAAGAATCTTGTCCAGAATCCCGGATGGCAGTATAATGACTAAGCGACCCACCCCTCACCCTCCCTGTGAGGGAGGGGGTGGTCACCTGACAAGAATAGATAATAATTCAAAGATATGAGATACATTATGAAAACATATAAAAGCTTTGGTCTTCTGCTCCTTCTGGCCATTCCATGTTTTGTAGCCTGCAACGACGAGTGGAAGGAAGAGCAATACCAGCACTACATCAGCTTCAAGGCTCCTTTGAATGACAATGGCGTCACCTCCGTGTACGTACCTTTTACCCGTCACGACGACAATGGCAAGCCTATCTACGGCGGCACCGGTCTGTCGCACTACGACCTGCCGGTCATCGTCAGCGGCACGACAACCAACGACCGCGACATCGTCGTCAAGTTCGGCCACAGCGATACGCTACAGCAGCTCAACTTCGAGCGTTTCGGCTCGCCAGCCTATCGCGCTGACATCGTTGACCTCTACTACAAGGACATGAGCAGCTATGCCACCTATCCCTCCACCCTCACCATTCCCAAGGGAAAGGACGTGGAGTTGCTGCGCGTGAAGTTTGATTTCAACGGCATCGACATGAAGGATAAATGGGTTCTCCCCATCGAGATCCTCAGGGACGACAGCTATCAGCCCCATCCGCGTAAGAACTATGCCAAGGCGATGCTGCGCGTATATCCTTACAACGACTACTCTGGCAACTACTCTGCCACGACGCTCACCATCACCAACGCCGATGATCCCACCAACGCAACGGGTATGGAAACGGCTCGCGGTTACGTCGTCGATGAGAACGCCATCTTCTTCTTTGCAGGCAACATCGACGAGACACGCGTTGACCGCCAGAACTACAAGGTGTTCTTCAAGTTTATCCCCGATGCCAGCAATCCCAACATTGGAACCATCGAACTCTCGTCCGACAACGCCGAGAAGAACAAGTTCCAGAACGTCGGACAAGCATCCTACCGCATCTACGAGCAGATGGACGAAGTGCAGCCGTGGCTCATGCACCGCTATGTCATCATCAGCGGTATTGAGTACAACTACACCGACTACACCTCTGTCGAAGGCTACGAGATGAACTACACCGTCAAAGGTATCCTCACGCTCGAACGTCAACTCAACACCCAGATCCCGAATGAAGACCAGGCTATTCAGTGGTAAAAAATAACAGACCCACCCCCCGCCCTCCCTGTAGGGAGGGAGCGATTACCTAACAAGAACAGTAAAATAACAGACCCACCCCCCGCCCTCCCTGTAGGGAGGGAGCGATTACCTAACAAGAACAGTAAACAATTTATCCTATGAGAACAAAATCCAAACTTATATTGACAATAGCCCTCACAATAGCGCAGGTAACCGCTCCCTCCCTCACAGGGAGGGCGGGGGGTGGGTCTTCCCCTTCCTCTCTTTCTGCGCAGGTAACCGCTCCCTCCCTCACAGGGAGGGCGGGGGGTGGGTCTTCCCCTTCCTCTCTTTCTGCGCAGGTAACCGCTCCCTCCCTCACAGGGAGGGCGGGGGGTGGGTCTTCTTCCCTTGTCAACGTCCTCGTGGGCACCATGTCCAAACACTCCCTTTCCACGGGCAACACTTATCCCGCCATCGCCCTGCCGTGGGGCATGAATTTCTGGACACCGCAGACGGGACGTATGGGCGACGGGTGGGCGTATGTCTATACCGAGGATAAGCTCCGCGGCATCAAGCAGACGCACCAGCCATCCCCGTGGATCAACGACTACGGACAGTTCGCCATCATGCCTACCACGCGCACCGTCTTCCGTGAGGACGACCGCGCTTCGTGGTTCTCTCATAAAGCCGAGACGGCTACACCTTATTATTATAAGGTATATCTCGCCGACTGGGACGTCGTGGCCGAATTGGCGCCTACGGAGCGCGCTGCCATCATGAGGATCACCTATCCCCAGACCGCTGAGGCACGCGTTGTCATCGATCCCTTCGACAAGGGGTCCTACGTCGCCATCGACGCCGCACAACGCCGTGTCTTAGGCTACACCACTAAGAACAGCGGTGGCGTACCCGAAGGCTTCAAGAACTATTTCGTCATCGAGTTCTCGCACCCCATCACCTTCGCGGCCACTGCCGACAAGGGCGAACTCATCGAGGGCCGTGTGGAGATCAAGAGCGACCATGCTGGCGCTGTCGTCGGCTTCCCGACGCTGAAACGGGGCGAGCAGGTGACCCTCCGCATCGCGTCGTCCTTCATCAGCTATGAGCAGGCCCTGCGCAACTTGAATGAACTGGGCGGCCGCTCCTTCGACGAGGTCTGTGCCGCCGGCCGCGAGCGCTGGGACGAGGTGCTCGGCCGCATCCGTGTCGAGGACGACAACATCGACCACCTCCGCACCTTCTACTCCTGCCTCTACCGCTCCGTGCTCTTTCCGCGCTCATTCTTCGAGTACGACGCCGCAGGCAATCCCATTCACTACAGCCCCCACACGGGGCAGACCCTGCCGGGACGCTATTTCACCGACACCGGTTTCTGGGACACCTTCCGCTGCCTCTTCCCGCTCCTCAACCTTGTCTATCCTGAGATGAACATCCAGATGCAGGAAGGCCTTGTCAACTGTTACAAGGAGAGCGGCTTCCTGCCCGAATGGGCCAGCCCAGGCCATCGCGGCTGTATGGTTGGCAACAATTCCGCCTCCGTCGTCGCCGATGCCTACCTGAAATTAGTTGACGAGTTGACGAGTAAACAAGTTGACAAGTTGAATCCTCAAAGCAAACAACTTGTCAACTCGTCAACTAAAAACTCGTCAACTTTCCCTTACGACATTGAGACCCTCTGGCAAGCCGTCGTCCATGGCGCCAACGCTGTCCACCCCCAGGTCTCCTCTACGGGTCGCTTAGGCTTCGACTACTACAACCGCCTCGGCTACGTGCCCTACGATGTTGACATCCGCGAATCCGTGGCCCGTACCCTCGAGTATGCCTACGACGACTGGTGCATCTACCAGCTCGGACGCAAGCTCGGCAAGAAGGAGAAGGAGTTGAAACCCTTCCGCGAGCACGCCATGAACTACAAGAACGTCTTCGACCAGGAAACCAAACTCATGCGCGGCCGCAACAAGGATGGCCGTTTCCAGTCGCCCTTCAACCCGTTGAAGTGGGGCGATGCCTTCACCGAGGGCAATGCCTGGCACTACACCTGGTCCGTCTTCCACGACCCCGAAGGCCTCATCCGGCTCATGGGCGGCAAGGACGTCTTCGTAGCCATGCTCGACTCCGTGTTCAACGTCCCGCCCCTCTTCGACGAGAGCTACTACGGCGGTGTCATCCACGAGATCCGCGAGATGCAGATCATGAATATGGGCAACTATGCCCACGGCAACCAGCCCATCCAACACATGATCTACCTCTACGACTGGGCCGGTCAGCCCTGGAAAGCTCAACAGCGCGTACGTGAAGTCATGGATCGTTTCTACACCCCGGCGCCCGACGGCTACTGCGGCGACGAAGACAACGGCCAGACCTCTGCCTGGTATGTTTTCTCCGCCCTCGGCTTCTATCCCGTCTGCCCCGGCTCTGGCGAATATGCCCTCGGCACACCCTACTTCCGCCGCGCCACCGTCACCCTCTCCGCCGGCAAAACCCTCACCATCGAGGCCTCTCTGTCCGACCGTTCCTCCGCCTCCCCTCTCCCCGCCGAGGCCTCTCTGTCCGACCGTTCCTCCTCCGCCTCCCCTCTCCCCGCCGAGGCTTCTCTCCCCGCCGTGGGTCCTGTGTCCGACGGTTTGTCCGTCGGATCCCCCTCCCCCCTTCCCCCCTACATCCAGGCCATGACCTTCAACGGCCAGCCCTACACCCGCAACTACCTCCGCCACGAAGATCTCCTGCGCGGCGGCAGCATTCAGTTCCAGCTCAGCGCCACACCCAACCGCTCACGCGGTACAGCCGATGCCGACGCCCCCTATAGCTTCTCCAAAGAAAAATAGAAGACAATGAACACAACACACAAACTCATATTCACCATAGCCCTCACCTTAGCCGCCGCCCCCTCCCTTACGGGGACGGCAGGTGCCCAACCCGTCGAGTCACTGCGTCGCGCCATAGCCATCACTGACGCCACCATGAAGACCTCCTTCACGGGCAACGACATGCGAATGTACGACACCTACAACACCGCCACCCATCAGGGCAGCGGCGTGGCCGACGTGTGGCCCTACACCGCCGCACTCGAGGCGCATTGCTCCGTGCTCGAAGCCCTCGAAGCCCTCAAGGAGAAGGCCCCCGACCTTTACAACGAGAACCACGATCGCTTTGTCACACGCCTGCGCCAGCTCTACGACAACCTCGAATACTACGCCGGTTCCTACCAACTCAACTCCTACGCCCACGTGGCACGGTGGACCATCTACGGCGTACATCGTGGCGGCTCGAAGGGTACGGCAGCCGTCACGGGCATTGAGAACGTTTACGACGACCAGATGTGGATTTGCCGCGAACTCGTCCGCGCCTACCGTCTCACGGGCTACGACGCCTATCTCAAGACCGCCGAGAAGCTCGCCAACTACTGCATCGAAGGCTGGGATTGCTGTCTCGACCCCGATGGCAACGAGTACGGAGGCATCAGCTGGGGACCTGGCTACAATAGCAAACACTCCTGCTCCAACGGGCCCCTCATCCAACCCCTCGTGTGGCTCGCCGACATCTACCGCGCCGACGACGAAGCCGAGGACCTGCGCCACTATTACATCGAGCCGGATGGCACGCGCACTTCCGTCATGCGGCGTCATTCCGATCAGTACATGGAGTTTGCCCGCAAGATCTATGCCTGGCAGAAGGAGAAGCTCCTCGACCCCTCACGAGGCGTCTATTTCGACATGTGTGGAGCCGTGTCGGGCGACATCAAGTATGTCAAGGTCGGACGCTTCAACTATCGCGACCATGTCGATCTCCACGGAGCCAATGGCACGGCCTACACCTACAACACAGGCACCATGTTGGCCGGAGCTGCCGAGCTGTACCGCGTCACAGGTGACGAGGCATACCACACCGACCTCAACGACCTCTGCCGCAACAGCCTGCAGCGCTTCTCCACGCGCCAGCGCGTCAACGGACGCATCTTCCGCACCTGGCCCACCGACCCTGAGGCCACCAGCGGCTTCAACACATGGTTCGACGATGTCCTCATGCGCGCCTATGTCGATGCCTATCCCTACAACGACAACAACAGCTCCACCGATGCCCTCAAGTCCTTCCTCGAGGATCTCGACTACGCCTGGGACAACTTCCGCCGCGACGACCTCCTGCCCATACACCTCGTTAAAGGCTGGGACAATGGCGACGTCACCAAGGGCTTCCATCAGCTCGCCTTCGCCTCGGAGTACGCCATGCTCGCCATCTGGCAGACCACGCAACCCGAGCCCGAGCCTGACGCCATCGGTTCTATTCACGTCAGCCCCTACGACGCTGGCAGCGATACCTTCTATGCCCTTTCCGGCGCCCCTTCGCAGCCCCCTTTTCATCGTGGCATATACATCATCGGAGGCCGTAAGGTCATGGTGAAGTGAGCCTTCGCGGGAGCTACGCTATCGGAGCCGCTTTGCGATAACCCATGCCGGTGACATGACAAATGATGTTGCCGGCATGATTCGTCACACGCACCTCCACCGAGGGAACCTTATGGTGGTTGGCCACGTGTACAGCTTCCGCACGCAGCACGTCACCCTCCTTGGCGCTCGACACATACATGATGCTGTTGGCGATGCCAAAGGTGAGCTGGCCGCTGACGTTCATCAGGGCCGCAATCGCCAGATCCGCCAACGTGAACAGAGCGCCGCCCTGGCACACATGACCCCCGTTCAGATGCTCGGCCGTCACCGTCATCTCAGCCACTGCGTGCTGCTCATCCACTTCCGTGATCCTGCAGCCGGCGTTGGCCGCAAAACGGTCAGCCTGATTCAGATAATCCTGTATATTCATTATCCTCTTGTTCTTCTTTCGTCATATCAAGTCTTTCTTTGGGTGCAAAGTTACATATTCTTTTTGAATCGTCATGCAGAAAGGCGTTTTTTTTGCAAAAAGGCAGCATCACCCCTCCTCACTCCTCAATAGCTATCGTCTTCGTTCGATGAATTATGAATTATGAATTGTGCATTGTGCATTGTGAATTGATGAATTGTGCGTATAGAACAGGTACTTATCGTAATAACCAAATTTTTACCTAAAAAGGTTATCGGAATAAACGATTATTTACCGCTTTCGCTTATTGCAATAACCGATTTAGTCGGTTCCAACGTCCATCCGTTACACCTTCAACGTTTATCCGTTACGATTTCAACGTTTATCCTTTATAACTTCAACGAATGTTCGTTACAACTCTAACGAATGTTCGTTACGACCTTAACGAATGTTCGTTACGACTTTAACGACCAGTCGCTCAGCCACCCACATATAGTCCCGCGTAGCTATCGTCTTCGTTTTAGTCATCGTTTTCGTTTTATTTCTCTTTTTTTGCTGCTCGTATCAAAAAAATCACTACCTTTGCGGTGGATTAACAAATCTAGATGCTCTAGAGGATCTAGAAAAACTAGAAAATCTAGAGGATCTAGAAAATCTAGAAAATCTAGAGAATCTAGAAGATCTAGAGAATCTAGAAAATCTAGAAGAATCAAAGAACAAACTCTAACCCCTAAACCCTAGCAGCAATGGAAAACAAGCCCGGCGAGTCTGCCGCCAAGATAGAGACCGTCCTGCGCAAGCAGGCCAATTGGAAGAGCCTTTGGTTTTATCAGAAGACGGTGGTGCTCTATCAGCTGACCTACACCTTCACGCGCCGCTTCCTGCCACAGTACGGCGACCGCACGGTGGATCAGATGGTGCAGGCGGCGCGTTCGGGCAAGCAGAACATCGTGGAGGGGTCTGCCGACGGCGTGACGTCGATGGAGCTGGAGCTGAAGCTGTTGAACGTGGCACGTTCCAGCATTCAGGAGCTGCTGGAGGACTTCGAAGACTATCTGCCTGCTCACCGCCAGACGCGTTGGACGCCTGGTCACCCGCGCTTCGATGCCATGCTGGAGTTCTGCCGCCGCCACAACTACGTGGCAGACTACGAGAAGTTCTTCGAGAAATGGAGCGACGAGGAGATGGCAAACATAGGCATCACGCTCTGCCGCATGGTGGACAAGATGATGATGGCCTACCAGAAGAAAAAGGAAGCGGAGTTTGTCACCGAAGGCGGCATACGCGAACGCATGACCGCCGCCCGCCTAGGCTATCGCACCAACCAGCGCGAGGCCATCGAAAAGCTCACTCACGAGGTCGAAGAACTGCGACAGGAGAATCAAAAACTGAGAAATAGGATAAAAGAACTAGAGAGCGGCAGGAAATAGAAAATCTAGAGGATCTAGAAGATCTAGAAGATCTAGAGGATCTAGAAGATCTAGAAAATCTAGAGAATCTAGAAAATCTAGAGGATCTAGAAGATCTAGAGAATCTAGAAGATCTAGAGAATCTAGAAAATCTAGAAGATCTAGAAAATCTAGAAGATCTAGAGGATCTAGAGAATCTAGAAGATCTAGAGAATCTAGAGAATCTAGACAATCTAGACAATCCCCCCCTAGCCAATCGCTGTCTTCAGCTGCTTCTCTCGCGCTTCCACTTCCTCCGCGAGTATCGTTCTGCGGCCGTTTTTGTAGTCGTCATAGTTGCTTTTCCCCCCGCTGTAGCCGAACTGGCTTTCGGCGATGGCGACGGGCGGGATGTCGGCTATCAGTTCCAGATTCTTCGCCGCCTTGAACGTGATGATGGTATCTTTCCCCTTTTTCTCCCTGACAAAAGATCGTATCACCTCAAGCACGGCTTCGCGCTGCTCGGCTGCAACGATCAGCATGTCGTGCTTGTTGTCAGACGTCAGTGACCTGCCCGTTTGGCGCTCTTTCTTTTCCCCGCCGCTGTTTACGACTTTGACATACTTGTTGTCGTGAATATCGAACATGGGGCCGTTGAAAGTCACGGGGCCCTTGAAGGTCACGCCTAATGTCTTCTGCTCCTTTGCCATTATAAGTCCTTGGTTACATTCACTTTGTTGTTTCCTGTGATTTCATACATCGCCCCGAACTGCGGGTTCTTGATGACGACTCGTGGCTGTTGCTCCTTGAAGCGGCCAGCCTTTTTCATCTCATTGTAGGCTTCGTTCCACGCGCTGTTGCCGCGGAACATGAGCTGCATGAAATTCCTGGCGTAGATGCGCTCGGTCAGCGTCTCCAAGTCGTTGAAGCCTCTAATGATTTCATCTTTAGTGATATGCGGAGCCGTCAGCCCGGCTATCTTCTTGTCTCTTTCGGCCAATGCCTCGTGATACGACACGAGCTCCCACCATCCCCTCATGCCCTCGACTTTGCAGAACAGTTTGGGCGTCGTATACAGCTGCCGGCGGATTGTTGCTTCGATGTCGCTTTTAGGCTTATAGTTAATGCGAGGAATCACGCGAGGGTAAATGTCCTTAAGCCTGGCTCTTCCGCCAAGCTCCTCCAGCGCTCTCCTGACCGCCTCCTTGTGCGTCAATATTTCTTGTTTTTTCATACGGAATGCAAAGGTATGAAAAAAGTGGATCCGCACCCAATGGTCGGATCATGGCGCCTCATATTTTGAACTTATTTAACGTTTGGGGAGCGTTTCGGCGCATGAAAGCGTTACGATAGGCCCTGTCCTCAGAAGGGCAGTTCATCCCCTTGCTCCTCAGCCACTTCCTCGGGCGCGTTCAGGCTCATGAACTCCCGTGATGACATTCAGGATCTTAAAACCCAGCTCCGTCATCAGATGCGCCACGGAGAAGACGTTATGGTAGGTTCCGGACACCCAAATCGAGCCGCCCGGCTTCAGCTTCTTGCGGCACTCCGTGAGCCACGTTGGCCGAGATCTTGTCGAAGTCGCAGAAGAAATCCAACGTCTGATTCGTCTCTTGAAGTTGAGACATAAACAAGTTAAAGTCCTTATTCATAGTTCTTAATGATGAGTTCGGTAAGCTTGCCTCGTTTCTCGGGATTCGCATTGATGAAGCGTGCGGCAGAGACACGATCGATGCGATAATCACGGTACAGCTCCTCGAAGAAAAGGTCTTCGGGATTCTTGGCCGAGCAGTCCGCATTGCTCTCCATCCACAGGCAGCCTTCGGCGGACAGCCGATGACAAAAAGCTGCCAGGGCGCGCTGGTCGTCGTCGTTGAAATCGCCCTTGGCGTATGCCGTGAAGCTTGACGTGGCGTCCAAGGGACGATAGGGCGGGTCGAGATAGACAAACGTCAGGCCATCAACGCATTGAAGCGTGTCGGCATAATCGCCATGGCGTATCTCCACCGCCGCCTGCTGCAACAGGCAGCTGTCAGCCCGCAACAGTTCGGCGTGGCAGATCGTAGGGTTGGCGTAGCGCCCGAAAGGCACATTGAACAGCCCGTGACGGTTCACGCGGTAAAGGCCGTTGAAACATGTGCGGTTGAGGAAGATGAGTTGCGCCGCACGCTCCACGCCGTCGCCCTGCCGACGGTTGTAACGCTCGCGAACCTCGTAGAAAAGCTCGCTGCGCCCCTCCTGCTCAGCGACGGCGCGATAGGCCGTTTCCATCGCTGCGAGGCGGCTGACGAGCGCCTCCACGTCGTCCTTCACGGTGCGGTAGGCGAGCACCAGATCCTCGTTGACATCATTGATCACCACTTTCCTCACGTTGTCAAAACGCTGCAACATGAAGAAAAGCATTGCGCCGCCGCCCACGAAGGGCTCGACATACGTAAACGGCTCATGCTGAATCCTTGCGGGCAGATGAGCCGACAGCTGGCTCAGCAGCTGTCCCTTGCCGCCCGCCCATTTCAAAAAAGGTCTTGCTTCTGTGCTCATTGCTCCTTTGTCGTTTCGCCGTGGACATAAAGAAAGCGCACCCTCCTCCTATTCCACCACTTAACGAAGGCCGTCCACCACAGAAGCCTGTACAGAGAGATGGAAAGGAAGGGGTACGCCTATACAAGACAGGCGTATCCGCATTCCCCAGAGACTCTCTGTAACTACTTAGTTTGGTGGACTGTTTTCGTCAAAAGTCTCTTAGAACTTAGATACTGCGATCTAATTCCACAAAAATAGCTGCGCTCACGAAGAGCAACAAAAGCGGTGCAAAGGTAACGATTTCTTGCGAAAAGCCATCACTACCGCCCTGTTTTTTCATCTTTAGCGCCGATTTCTGTTCGATCGTAATCCGAAGCGTCCAGTACGATCTGACCATTGCGGTACGCTTGCCGGACCCGTCTCAAGGCCTCCGCTACGCTGTCGGCCTCCACTTCCACGGAGCGGCGCAGCACCTCTGTCACTTCGATGCAGAACTTCTTCATACGCCCTGCAAAGTAACACAAAATCCTGCAATAAAACGCCAAAAGATCACAAATTAACAGCGCGCAACACAAAAGATCATTTCGCCCGAGCGGTATAAAGCGGCGCGCCGCTTTAAGCCGCTTTTTTCTTTTGTCCACCTCTCCCTTTCTCCGTACCTTTGTCCCCGAGTAATAACCCCTAAAACTAAAACTAAAAAGAAAGATTATGAAACAAATTAACAGCCTGAATGACCTCGATGAATTGTATGATTTCGTTGAGGGGATTTATAGTCGTATGTCAGACTACGTTGACACGATTAGCGACTACAAATTTGCTATCGAGATGCTGTATCTCGCTGACAAACATAGCGAAGATGTAGATGACGACGAACGTATAAACCGAAAGAACTACACACATGTCCGTGATGTGGCATTGGATAGTCTCAACCGTCTGCAAAGCAAATTGGAAGAATTGTATTGCGATGAATGCAGTTCTGAACTAAAAGGCGTTAGAAACGCTATCTATAGCCTTTCCGATTTTGCCAGTAGCATAGTTGATCCCTTCACCACCATCGCCAACGAAACTAACACTACGCTGACGTTAATCAAGAAGGCTGACATACTCAGGGAGGCGATCGGCATCGACCTGCGAAAGGCGCTAAGCGGCCTGGACAGCGAAGAAGAAAATGGAAACAAAAACAATTCATAATTCACAATTCATAATTCATAATTAATCAAACTAAAACTAAAACTTTTTTATAAAACAACGAATTTCACGAATTAGACGAATTTTTCATGTCCTATGAGACGACTCAGCCAAGCTGTTTGGGGTCGACCTATCGGGTGACGATTCAGCCAAGCTGTTTGGGGTCGGCCTATCGGCCTCAAAATTATAAAAAAATTGAATAAGAAAATTATCAAAAGGTATGTCCAATAGCAGTTCTTATAATTTTTTGAATTAATTTTCTGATAATTTTGAGCGAAGCGACCATCCCTATTTACTGTCCTGTGGCGTTAATTCGTTTAATTCGTAAAATTCGTTGTTAAAAAAATCACATGTTATGAAATCGAAGGACAAGAATGTTCATGAGTTCACAGGCGGAAGTGATACGTTCCGCCTGAAGGACGGCACGCGCCTGGAATGGGTGCCCGGGTGGTATGGCGTGCTCCAGTACTGCCCCGACGATATCTTCAACGAACGGTCGTTCAGACTGTGGCACGTTCACAGGTTGAATCAGTTTAAGAAGAGGATGGTCAGGAATGAGATTAAACCGATTTTGTTCAAATCTAATCTTGATGAAGGCCGGCCAAGAGTCGGATTCAATTTCAAATATAAGGGTAAGATTGTTAATCTCATGCGCTCCCGCCTGACCATGGAGTGCACATTGGGTTTCACCATCGCAGACCCTCGCCATTTTGTCGTTGACCATATCAACGGCAATACGCTTGACGATAGGATCAGTAACCTGCAGGTGATTACGCAGAGGGAGAACTGTAGGCGAAGCGAAAGGTTTAAGGCCAATATCAAGCTATCACCCAAAGATAGGGCGAAGAGCTGCGAGAAACGTTTGGCGCGTTTAATGAAAATTCGCAATGATGTCATGACGGCGTTCAGCGCTCAGATCGCCGCAGGCGACATGAGCCGCATCGACGTGGAGTTCGAGGTGTCACTGCGTTATTTAGAGGAGGAAAAGGCTCATGGAAATCAATAGGGACATCGACGCGCTGGAAGCGCGATTGAACGAATGCGACAACGTGCGCTTCGTATTCGTGAAACGTGACAACTCCATCCGCGAGGCTCACGGCACGCGGCGGCTCTTAGCCATTCCGCACGACTCGTGGCCGAAGGGGATGCGCCGGTCATCAGCGGGCGTGGTCACGTTTTACGACCTCGACAAAGGTGCCTGGCGCTGCTTAAGAAGATCGTCGCTGCTCGGGTGGTTCGAGGTGGACGAATAAAGTGAAAAGTGAAAAATAAAAGTAACTTTGAAACGAGACATTTTTTATAAGACAACGAATTTCACGAATTATACGAATTTTTTCATGTCCTATGAGACGACTCAGGCATGCTGTTTGGGGTCGGCCTATCGGCCTCAAAATTATCAGAAAATTAATTCAAAAAATTATAAGAACAGACGCAGGGCGAAGCCTTTGATAATTTTCTTATTCAATTTTTTGATAATTTTGAGCGAAGCGACCATTCCCCTGTCCTATGGCATAAATTCGTTTAATTCTTGAAGTGTCAAGCGTCGCAAGCGCCGAGCGCGTATAATTCGTTGTATAAAAAGAAGAAATGTTTTGTAAAATTTGGATAGATTTGTACGATTTCTGCCACGCAGTGGCACTCATTAATTTTCATCAAAAGCATAGATTATGACTAACGATAATTCCCACAGCCCACGATGGCTGACGTGCGAATTCTTCTGCGACCAATGTATAGAGATGGATCACTGCCCTTTGATAAATCCTGACGAAATGACTACTCGCATCATGACCTCAAAACATAGGGGTTTTAGAAAGAGAGGAAAAGAACAACGAAAAGAAAAAGAAGCAAAAAGAAAAGATAAAAGAAAAGGCTGAGAAAGAGAACCAACGTATACGTTTGTATTTGCGATTCTGATTTTTTTACAATCGAAGAATAAAATCCTATGGCAAAAGAAGATTTGAAAATAGATTGGGATGCTTTAATAGTCTGGTTCAATATGACATTGAAGCAGTATAAAAGCGTAATTGAGCCTTTGCATTATCTAACCAAAGGAAAGAAAGCACAGGTTCAGCGCATTGTCAATGATTTAGGCACGAAGAGGGTTCTTTGCGATGCGATAGTAAAGATGGCAAGGAGCGATTTTCTCAATGGTCGAACACGTTCTAATAAATTTCCTAAAGGCTTCAAGGGTTCATTCCCTTGGCTTGTAGAGAATAATGATCGTCTCGCTGACGTGGCAAATGGACGCTATGACAATCCGCCTGAACAAGAGCTTACGCCCGAAGATAAGTGGCAGCTTGAAAGGGAGAAGCGAGCCATGGAGCGGGAACAGAGAAAGGCTGAGGCGCTGCGCATCGAGGAAGAAGAGCGCGAGGCACGACGAAGGCAAAGGGAATACGATGCAGCACACGCGGCAACGCCCGAGGAAATCGAGCGCATCCTGGCCGAGAACCCGCTGCCGGAACTATCCCCGGGGAAAGATAAGAAAAGCTAAGAATCCGCCGAAGTAAATGAAATGCAGTTATGAAGAAGACGAAGATGTACGAAATCCTTGTTGAGCGCAGAGGCCGTTATGTGCTTACGGACAGAAAGACCTACACTTATCACGAGGTGCTCGCGAGACTGAAATACCTGCGACTTAACCATCCCGAACTGAGGTTTCGCCGCCGCTACCTGTGTACGAAGTATATTTAGACGATGCTGAAATCTAAAAAAAAGTGAAAAATGCACGATTTAGCCATCCCCGGACTCAATCGGTCAACATTTCCTGAACGAATGCTTGACAGGGGCGTGAAAAAGCAGTACCTTTGCACTGCCAATCACAAAAAAGGCATAACTAACCTATTTATTCACCTTAAATCTATTATTTCTATGAAGCAACCAATCAAGTATTCGCTTTCATTGCGAGCCAACCCCATGAAGCCCGAAGAGGCTAAGAAGGCGTACGCCACCATCCAGCTGAACCAGGTCCTGAGCCTGGAAGACCTGGCCGAGCACATCCACGACCACAACACGGTGTTCTCGAAGGGTGTCATCCTCGGTGTCCTCATCGACATGACGCACTGCGTGAAGGAAGCCCTGATGGAGGGCAATGCCGTGAAGCTCGGCGACCTCGGCCGATTCTCGCCCACCATCACGTCGGAAGGCGCTGAGACGATGGAGACCTTCACCTCCGAGGCCAATATCAAGAAGCTCAACGTGGTCTTCGAGAACGGCTCCGGTCTCGACTACAAGACCGAAGACCTGGACTTCGAGTACACCATCACGCGCGCTGCTCAGGCCGCTGCCAAGAAGGCTCAGAAGGCCGGCGAGACCTCCGCTGACTGGACTCCGAAGGAGGAGGAGGAAGAGGAGCAGGAGCCGTAAAGCCTCAGCAACAGCAGAACCCAGCAGACCCCGGCCTCACCCCCAGCAGACCCCCTCCCCGCTCCCCCTGTGAGGGGGAGGGCGGTCACCTTCAAGATTAGTAATCAATATGTTTAACTTTTAAAACTAAATCCCCCAAAATCCCCCCAGTGGCAAAAGTAACCACTCCCTCCCTCACAGGGAGGGCGGGGGGTGGGTCCACCCTATGAAAGAAAATACAAAGAAGACACTTGCGGGCATCCTGCGGTTCATCGGAACCATCGTCACAGCCCTGCTCACCTGCCTTGGCGTTCACGCCGCCGGACTCTAAGAATCGATCTCATCATTGGAATTACGTGTTTTTCATCTGTGGTTTTTGTTGATTGTTTTTGGAACGGGTTCGTTGTGATAATGCGCCCGTTCCTTTTGTCTTAAACTCAGTAAATATGGAATACTTCACGCTCAATGAATTGTGCCGCAGCAACACCGCTCAGCACTACGGAATAACGAACAAGCCTGATGCGCAAGCCGTGAGGAACCTCAACGCGCTCGTGGATCACGTCCTCGACCCCCTGCGCCGTCAGTTCGGCAAGCCCATCTACGTCAATAGCGGTTACCGCTGTCCGCAGCTCAACAAGCTCGTCGGCGGCGCTGTAAGCTCTCAGCACATGCGCGGCGAGGCGGCAGACATTCGCGCCGACGACATGGACGCGCTCGCTAACCTCATCGCTGACATGCGCGCCAGGGGACGGCTGCACGCCGACCAAATCATCTACGAACACACCCGCGTCGTTGACGGCAAGCTCGTGCCGCAATGGATCCACATCAGCTATACGACGCGACGCGAAAACAGGAATCAATTCATAATACAATAATTCATAATTCACAATTCATAATTCACAATTTATAATTCACAATTTATGCAACTAAGACGAAAACGTTTTTTGTAAGACAACGCGCTCGAAGACGTTTGGACAAGGACATCGATTTGAAGATTGTGTTCAGGATGACGAGGGGTGAGCGATGAGATGACGAGGGTGAGCGATGAATAGGGCATAAAAGAAGAAAGAAATGGTTCATAAATGAATAAAAAATGGTAAATCCACACCCGAGGTGATAAAAAGTTGGAAGTTGGAAGTTGAAAGTAGAAAGTTATCTGTATCTTTGCAATCGCAAACTATGTTTTCATTCACCATGAAGGTATTACTCATCAACGGCAGTCCTCGCGAGCATGGCAACACGTTCCGTGCGCTGAGCGAGGTGGCCTCCACGCTGAATGCCGAGGGCGTGGAGACGGAGATCATCAGTATCGGCAAGCAGGCCGTGCAGGGTTGCATCGCCTGCGCCATGTGTGGTCGCACGGGTCGCTGCACGTTCCACGACGATTTGTACTATCGTGTGATGCACGCCATCAAGGAGGGCATCGACGGCCTGGTGGTCGGCTCGCCAGTGTACTACGGCGGTCCCAACGGTTCGCTGTGTGCGCTGCTCGATCGTGTGTTCTACTCGTTGGGTGCCGAGCTGCGTTTCAAGCCGGGCGCGAGCGTGGTGGTGTGCCGCCGCGGCGGTGCCTCGGCCGCCTTCGACCGCCTGAACAAATACTTCACCATCCTGAATATGCCCGTGGTCAGCTCGCAGTACTGGAACATGGCTTACGGCCAGACACCGGGTCAGGTGGAGCAGGACGAGGAGGGTATGCAAACGATGCGAACGCTCGGACGTAACATGGCTTGGATGATCAAACGTCTGAACGTGGGCGAAGAGGGACATCCCGACCTCGAACAACCCCTCAGAACGAATTTTATCAGATGAGAATGTATAATGTATAATGTATAATGTATAATGTACTCAACTTTCGCTGGGCTCAGTTTCGTTAGGTTTTCAGGTTATTAGGTCGCTTCGCTTATAGGTTTTTAGGTGAGAACAGCTATCATATAGACAGAAGAAACATATTTCAACTTATCGCTCGGCTTTGCCGCTTCGCCTTTAGTGCGAAGAACCTCATAACCTTATAACCTCATAACCTCATAAGTTGAGCAAATGCGAAACTTGAATAATGTATAATTGATAATTGATAATGAATAAAGTTCTTAGAAATGTTATGCGTCAGGTGAAAGGGAAATCTTATTTTCCGCTTGTCGCTCTTTTGTTTTTCGCTTTTCACTCTTTCACGGCCTCAGCGCAGGGCTTTGTCGTTCACCTGAAGGACGGCTCGAAGTCGATCTTCACGTCCTCGGAAGTGGCTTCGGTGACGATGGTTCCGGAGTCGCAGAGCTATATCCTTGGCACTTGGCACCTGGGGTTCTGGAAGAACGGTTCGAACGTCATTAAGTTCGACGGTACGGAGTTCATGACCTTCGCCGGGGACACGCTCATCTGGGGCGGCAAGGGTGGTGACGCGGATGTCTATACCGTTGAGTTCCACCCCTATCAGAAGTATTTCATCGCCAAGCATGTGAGGAAGAGCGAGACGCTGAAGTGGTACGTGACGCAGTACACCAACAAGCTGCTCGTGCTCAAGGACGGCGATGCCTACCGCTATTTCTACCGCACGAAGGACGAGGCGGACAACGCTCGCATGGAGGAATATCCCACGAACCACTCCGAGACGTCTGACATCAACCGCATCCTGCGCTACGCCGGCAGCAAGACGAAGTCCACGCTGACGCCCATGGGCAAGCACTTCGAGAACCGCCACGTGACGACCGACGAGGACCGCCAGTGGCTGCTCAACCCCGCCAACGAGCCCGACGTGCTCGAAGGTGCAGGACTCACGCGATGGGTGAGCAAGACGGTGAGGCTCTATCCTTACGATGATCCGATGCCCGCCGACGTCAACCAGCACGCCATCGGCGACTGCTGCTGCATGGCTGTCCTCGCCTCCTTCGCCTATCTCTACCCCGGCTTCATCAAGAATATCATTACTGACAATGGCAATCGCACGTATACCGTCAAGATGTACGACCCGCAGGGACAGCCCGTCGAAGTGTGCGTGTCGAACAAGTTCCTCTGCAATTCGGGCGGCACGATCGGTCAGGTGACGGGTAAGAATAACGTCGTCACGTGGGCCACGATTCTCGAGAAAGCGCTGATGAAATGGGAGAAGATCTACCAGTGCAACGGCATCGAAGGCATCGGCACCGAACACGCCGCGCCGCCATTCACGGGCGACGGCGAGAGCTTCTCCTTCTCGCCCAACTCGCTCTTCACGTCGGAGCTGAAGATCGCCATCGACTACTGCCTGCGCGAGGGTAAGATATGTGTCGGCGGATTCAACGTCGGCGATCTGCTCTGCGGCTCGCTCACGACCGTCACTGGCCACGCCTTCACCTATATGCTTGCCGACGAGAGCGACGATGCCATCTTCGTCATGCGCAATCCGTGGGGCAACGGCGATAATGGCGAGGACGGCAAGTTGCGCATCCCCGACGAGCGCACCGTCGTACAGACCATTGATGCACGTATCGTCAACCCCGGTGCTGCAGCGCCCTTCCTGCGCGAAGACCTGAAGCCCTACACGCCGCCTCGTTATATTCGCAAGAGCACTGACATCGGTGTGTCGAAGCGCCTGCTGGAACGCCCCATCACTCATCCTCATTCCCTTGAACTATGGTAAGACGACTGTTTCTCATAGCCTGCCTCTTGGGCAGCTGTCTGGCCGCCATGGCGCAGCAGACATTGAACATACACACGACCTCGCAGGGCATCGTCAGCTTTGCCTTCGCCTCGAAGCCCGTCATCACCTTTCCCACGACGGATGTGCTGACGGTGACGAGCGAGTCGATGACGGTGGAGTTCCCGTACGCCGACGTGGAGAAGATCACGCTGGACGACGATCCCACGGGCGTGGAGGTGCTGACCGTTCGCGAGCAGACCGACGCCGTGCTCATCTACGACCTCTCGGGCAAGCTCGTGCGTCAGAGCAAGGCGAAGGCCGGAGCGGCTACGGTGAACCTCTCCGACCTCCGACCGGGCATCTATGTCGTCAAGGACGGCAAGCGCACGTATAAGGTAAGGAAGAACTGATGGCTACGGCTCTGGCGGCATAGAGAACTCGCAGCCGCAGTAGCGTTGGTTATAGAAATTGTATTGGCGTAGGAGTTGGTTGCGTCGTTCCTGCAACCCGTCCTTACGCCAGTTTTGTGCCCAGAAGTGAGCGCCGGGCACGGCCGCTTCGGCGGCACGTCCGGCCGCCTCGATCTGGTCGAGTCGTTTCCATCGCGAGGAGGCGAGGGTCGTGGTGAACGTGTTGATGCCCAGCTCCACGGCTTTCTTGGCGGCAGCTGTCAGACGCAGCTCGAAGCAGCGCAGGCAGCGGCCCCCGCGCTCCGGCTCGCCTTCGAGACCGTGGACACAGCTGAGCCAGCCCTCGTGGTCCCAGTCGTCGTCGATCCACGTGATGCCGAGGCTTTCGGCATGGCGCTTGCTCTCAGCCTTACGAATCTCATATTCCTCAAGGGGGAAGATGTTGGGGTTGAAGTAGTAAATCGTGGGCTGCCAGTCGTTGGCCAGCATCCATTCGACGATGGCACTGGAACAGGGGGCGCAGCAGGCGTGAAGCAATACCTTTTCCATCAGCGTTTAGCGAATTCAAAGGTTTCCTGGACTTCGCCAGTGAGTAGGTTATGGATGGTGATGTGGAGGTGCTTTTCGCGCACTTCGCCCTCGATGACGGTGGGGAAGAGGGATTTGTTCTTGCGGCCGTCCGATACGCCCATCTCCGGTCCGCCGCCTATGATCTGTGCCCAGGGGCGCTCCTTCGTGGGCGCGTGGTACTTGTAGTGGTGCTGGTGGGCGGTGATGATGAGTTGGCAATGCGCTTTCTCGAGCAGTGGCGTCCACATTCTGGCGCAGGTGCGCTGCCACATGGCGAAGTCGGAGGAGTAGCGGGGATCCTTGTCGTCGGGCGTCACATCGCCGGGGTTATGCTTCGGGTTGTCGTCGTAGAGGGGTATATGGCAGAAGGCGACGAGGAATGGCGCGCGTGCTATCTCCTTGCGTTTCAGCGCATCGCGGAGCCACTCGGTCTGTGCCTCGCGGTAGGCTTTGCTGTTGAAGAGTCCTGCGAACTTGGGGTTCGTATCGAGCTTGTCCTCGGCGGTGTCGAGGCCGATGAGTGCGATATCGCCCATGCGCACGGCGAAATTGCGCCCGAGATCCCAGTCGCGCGTCTGGCGCTCCTCGGGTTGGCGGTACATCCAAACGCGCTCGAGATGACGGTTGGCCATACCGCGTAGGTCGTGGTTGCCCGGGCAGAACAGGTAGGGAATCTCGGCGGCGTAGTCGCGACGTCGGATGTCCGGCGTGAGGTAGATGCGCTGCTGTGCCTCGATAGTCTCTTCAACATTACTGGCATCGCCGTTCCAAATGACACACGATGGCGCGAGACGGGCGATTTTGTCGATGGCGCGACCGAACGGTTCCCATTTCACGTGCGTGTCGTTGATGACGCAGAAATGCGGGCGCGCCCCCTTGCCCGCCGTGGTGAACTTATAGATATGCGAGTCCGTTTCCGTGCCGATGACCTTCATGTCGTAGCCGCCCTTGTAAGCGATGCGATCGGCTCCGATGCGATAGTAATAGGTCGTGGCCGGTTTCAGCCCCGTGATGCGCACCTGAATGACGCGGTCGTTGATCTCCGTGGTGCGATAGCCGCCACATTTGAAAGTCTTGCCGTCGCTCAAGTTGGCACGGCGGCCGATGACGACGAATCCGTTGGCCATATCACTCACGGCGAAGGCGATGCCGATGCTCGTCTCGGCATAGTTCTGCAGCATGGGTGCAGAGACGATGAGGGGGATGTCTTCTGTCGAGGTGTCGGGACTTGCGGTTGCGGGCTCAGGGTTCAGCGACACGGGGTCGGAACCGTTGATGAAGTCAGCGGCTTGTGCCACTTCGGCAGCGCCAACAGCAACGGGAAATATCGCAGCACGCTTGATGAATTCTCTACGTTTCATGGGCTTATGAGTTCAAAAGTTTGTGCAAAGATAACGCTTTTCATCGGATTCCACGAACAAAAGCCCAAGAATATTTAAATTAAGTTTCGATTCAGTTTAACTTTGCACGCGTCTGACGATACGATCGATGCCTAAAGTCATGAGCACGATGGTGGAGATGATGATGGCGGTGAGCTGGGGAGCTGAGGGCAGGAGGTCGGGCAGGCGGTGGAGGAATAGCATGAGGCGCACGAGGAGGGCATCGTAGTCGTAGGTCATCGCCGTAACGAGGAGGTGTGTGAAGAAGCCTTGCAGTAGCTCCCAGGTGCTGGTGAAGAAGCCGAGGTAGATCATCAGGCCGATGACCCCGACGACGCCTACGACGTTCAGCCACAGGGAGTAGCGGCGCAGGCTGAAGGCGGCCTCACGCTGGGGTAGGGCACTCATCACGCGCTCCGTGAAGCCGTCGTCGTCAATGGGCTGACGCGCTTCCTTGAACTCCTTGAAGAACGAATCGAGCAACTGCTCATCGTTAATATCTAATCTTTTGTCGTTCATATCTTAGATGCTTTGAAAACTTCTATTTTTCAACTTTAGCTTCGCTGACTTTCAACTTTCAACTTTCAACTTTCAACTTTTCACCCGTATCCATTTCTTCGTAAGTAGTTAGCTAAATTCTTTTTGCCACGCAGGAGATGGCTTTTGACGGTGTTTTCGGTTAAGCCGGTGATGGCGACTATCTCCTTGATGCTCTGTCCCTCTATGCATTGCAGCACGACGCACGTGCGTTCGTTCTGGGATAGTGTGGCGAGGGCGAGGTTGAGGTCGTGGTGCAGGGCGAACGAGTCGGAGCCTTCTTTCAGCGATGCCGGATCGTTGGCATTGCCCGGATGGTCTGGAATGTCGGAATTCTCAGGCTGATCCGGCTTAGTCGGTAGCTCCTGGGAGTCGGCCCTGCTCTTTTCCTTGCGATCGTCGTCGAGGAAGACGCGATAGGCAATGCGGAGCAGCCAGGTCTCGAAGCCGGAGAGCTGACGGAAGGAACTGAGGTGTTGCCAGGCCCGGATGAAGGTCTCCTGTGCGAGGTCGTCGGCGCGCATCTCGTCGCCTGCTGTCAAACGCCGCAGGAAGCGACGGACGGCTTCCTGATGTGCCTGGACGAGCTGTCCGAAGGCGCGTTCGCTGCCGAAGGTCACTACCTGCGCGATGAGTGCAATGTCAGAGAGTGCTGCCATGCGACGAGTGTTATTTCTCGTAGTTGCCGTCGGACGTGATGTCCGTCGTACTCGTGGTGGCTTTGCCGCCGTTCTTGTTCTTGTTCTTGTTCTTTGTCGTGGTGGCGATGATGAGCTTGGCCACGCCGATGCAGGCTACGAGTGCTCCGATGCCCCAGAAACTATCGAAGCCGACGCTGAGGAAGAGTACGATGAGTCCGATGCCGACGCAAGTGACCATAATCCCGCTCTTCCACATCTCCTGGTTCTCGTCATCGAGATCCTTCGGGTTCGTGGCGAGGGGTGTTGCCGTCTGTGGCTGAGCCGTTTGTGCACTTGCTGCTTGGCCGGCGGCGGTGGCCGATTGTGAGGCGTTCAAAGGCTGGCCTGTGGAGGTGGTCTGTGTGACGTAAGGTGCAGCGTTGTTCTTTCGGCTGCTGCGCACGGCGAGCCAGATGATGAGCGCTATGACCCAAAGGGGCGAGGTGAAGATGGCAAAGAGCAGGAGGACGACGAAGATGGCGACGAAGACACCCAATATGCCGCCGAAGATGC
>Ga0310697_10001192_pt1 | contig 31457 bp, 23 predicted proteins | sample 172DNAGHGlowgp2_FD_203883 | JGI IMG/M metagenome (GOLD analysis project Ga0310697, IMG submission 203883) | Sheep rumen microbial communities from Palmerston North, Manawatu-Wanganui, New Zealand - 1728 DNA GHGlow gp2 (v2) (version 2) | ecosystem: Host-associated > Mammals > Digestive system >... | reverse complement strand
CTTGTTCTCGGCGATCCAGCGCCCGGCAAAGGAGCCGTCCTGGATGTCGCTGAGGACGGCGCGCATCCGGGCCTTGGTCTCCTCGTGGGGGATGACCCGGGGACCGGAGACGTACTCGCCGTACTCGGCGGTGTCGGAGATGGAGTAGTTCATGGCTGCCACGCCGCCCTTGTTGATCAGGTCGATGATAAGCTTCATCTCGTGGATGCACTCGAAGTAGGCGTTCTCCGGCTCGTAACCGGCCTCCACCAGCACCTCGAAGCCGCAGCGCATCAGGTCCACGACGCCGCCGCAGAGGACGGTCTGCTCGCCGAAGAGGTCGGTCTCGGTCTCGTCGTGCATGGTGGTCTCCATGATGCCCGCCCGGGCGCCGCCGATGCCGGCGATGTAGGCCAGGGCGATGTCACGGCACTTGCCGCTGGCGTCCTGCTCCACGGCAATCAGGCAGGGCACGCCCTTGCCCGCCACATACTGGCTGCGGACCGTGTGGCCGGGGCCCTTGGGGGCCGCCATGAACACGTCCACGTTGGCGGGGGGCACGATGCGCTGATAGCGGATGTTGAAGCCGTGGGCGAAGGCAATGGCCTTGCCCTCGCTCAGATAGGGCGCGATGTCGGCCTTGTACATGTCGGCCTGATTCTCGTCGTTGATGAGGATCATGATCACGTCGGCGCGCTGCGTCGCCTCGGGCACGGTCATCACTTCAAAGCCGTCCTGCTCGGCCACGGGCCAGCTCTTGCCGTTTTTGCGCAGGCCCACAATCACCTTGCAGCCGGAGTCACGCAGGTTCAGCGCATGGGCGTGGCCCTGGGAACCGTAGCCGATGATGGCGACGGTCTTGCCGTCCAGCGCGCTCAGGTCGCAGTCCTTCTCATAGTACATCTTAGCCATGATCCAGTTCTCCTTTTCTCATATGACTTATTTTGTATTGTATGTTTGGAAGCCGGAAAAAAACCTCGTTGCCTCGCAGAGTTTCGCGCCCGCAGGCGCGAAATCAATTTCAAATCCATTTTTGCCGGAAACCGCGTTTTCGGCAAAAATACTTCTCGCGGAGCGCAGCCTTTCTCATTTCAGAACCCAGCGAAGCGGTTCTGAAATGAAATCAGCGGTAATTCTTGCCCAGATTGAATTCGTCCCGCTCCTTGGTCTCGGCGGTGATGGTCTCCAGACCCCGCTCCATGGCCACAATGCCGGTGCGGGCCAGCTCCAGCAGCTCGAACTGCTCCAGAATGGCCTGGATGGCGGCGGTCTTGTTCTCGTCGCCGATGAGGGCGATGGTCAGAGAGCCGGTGGACACGTCGATGATGGAGGCGCGGAAGATGTTGGCGATCTGGATGACCTCCGTGCGCTTTTCCCCGGTCTCCGCCCGGACTTTCAGCAAGATCAGCTCCCGGCGGATGGAGCGCTGGGGCGACAGCAGCTTCACGGAGTGGACCGGGAAGAGCTTGCGGAGCTGGTTGCTCAGCAGCAGGGCGTGGTCCTCGTCGGCCAGCACCTCGATGGTGATGCGGGAGATGGCCGGGTCGTCGGTGGTGCCCACGGCCAGGGACTCGATGTTGTAGCCCTTGCGGGAGAACAGCCGGGTCACCTGGGACAGCACCCCGGCCTGATTGTCCACCAGCACGGCCATGCTGGTCCGTTTGATTTCGTCCATTGCTCGCTCCCTCCTTCAGTCCAGCAGGAACTGGGTGATGTGGCTGCCGCCGCTGACCATGGGCCGGACCATCTCGTCCGTGTCGATGGCGCAGTCGATGACGAAGCCGTGGCCCCATTCCAGGGCCTCCCGGGTGGCCGCCTCGAACTCCTCCACGTTGGTGACCCGGCGGCCCCGGAGTCCGTAGGCCTCCGCCAGCTTCACGAAGTCCGGGCCACGGTCCAGGGTGGTCTGGTAAAAGCGCTTTTCGTAGATCAGGTTCTGCCACTGGCGCACCATGCCCAGGGTGCGGTTGTCCAGGATGTAGGTGATGACCGGGATGTCGTAGTGCTCCTCGGTGCAAAGCTCGTTGCAGTTCATGCGGAACGAGCCGTCGCCGGTGATGTGGATGATGGTCTTGTCCGGGTTGCCCACCTTGGCCCCCAGGGCCGCCCCCAGGCCGAAGCCCATGGTGCCGAAGCCGCCGGAGGTGATGAGCTGGCCGGGATAGTCGAAGTGGAAGTGCTGGATGGCCCACATCTGGTGCTGGCCCACGTCGGTGGCCACGATGGTGTCCGGGGGCAGCAGCTTGGCGATGGACTGGAAGATCTGCTTGGGCGTCAGCTTGTCGGGGCTGTCGTCGTACTCCGTCTCGGTCTTGAAGGAGAAGACATAGTCCTTCCAGGGCTGGTGATCCTGCTGCTCCAGCTTCCGGTTCAGCCGCTCCAGCACCGCCCGGGCGTCGCCGATGATGTGGTGGTCCGTGCGGACGTTCTTGTTGATCTCGGAGCGGTCGATGTCGATCTGGACGATCTTCGCCTGGGCGGCGAAGCTGTCCGGCTTCAGGGCCACCCGGTCGGAGAAGCGGCAGCCCACGGCGATCAGCAGGTCGCAGCCGTCGCAGGCCATGTTGCTGGCCTGGGTGCCGTGCATCCCCACCATGCCGGTGGCCAGGGGGCTGCGCCCCACGATGCCGCCGCCGCCCATGACGGTGATGGCCACAGGGGCGTCCACGGTCTCGGCAAAGCGGGTGAAGGCCTCCTGGGCCCGGGAGCGGACCACGCCGCCGCCGCAGAGCAGCATGGGCTTTTTCGCGGCGCGGATCATGTCCACCAGGGCGTCGATGTCCGCCTCGTTGGGCTCCGGGGCTTTGAACTCCTCCGCCGCCCGGCCCCGCAGCGCCCGGAGCATCCCGTGCTTGGCGTGCTCGGACTTGGGCAGGGGTTCATAGGCGGCCTTGGTGGCGGTGACGTTTTTCAGCATGTCGATCAGCACCGGGCCGGGCCGCCCGCTGCGGGCGATGGCGAAGCCCGTGCGCACCGCGTCGGCCAGCTCGTCCACGTCCCGGACCAGATAGTTCCATTTGGTGATGGGCATGGAGATGCCGGTGATGTCCACCTCCTGGAACGAGTCTTTGCCGATCAGGTTCTCCCCCACGTTGCAGGTGATGAAGACCACCGGGGAGGAGTCCATGTAGGCGGTGGCGATGCCGGTGGTGAGGTTGGTGGCGCCGGGGCCGCTGGTGGCGAAGCAGACGCCCACCTTGCCCGTGGAGCGGGCGTAGCCGTCCGCCGCGTGGCTGGCCCCCTGCTCGTGGGCGGTCAGGATGTGGCGGATGCGGTCGGAATAGCCGTAGAGCGCGTCATAGACGTTCAGGATCGTACCGCCGGGGTAGCCGAACACCGTGTCCACGCCCTGCTCCAGCAGGCATTCGATCAGGATTTGCGCGCCGGTCAGTTCCATATTCAGGACCTCCTTTTGCGATGTTTGGGCGGCAGCGCGCCGCCGGAAAAGAATAAGACCCCGCCGTCTGGCCAAAAGCCCGACCGCAGGATCTGCACCGTTTGGGAATCCGTCTTCCGGGAATCCCTTTGTTCTCGCTTCCCGGTTCCGCTCACGCCTTGCAGCTTTGGGTATGACTTTCAGCGCTATTCAGTTTCCCGCCTACAACCAGCAGGTTCAGAATAACGCCCAGCAGACCCGGAAGCAACATCACAGCGCTCATATGCGAACCTCGTCACAAGAATGAATAGATTGTGCTCACTTTACTACGGCATTCCGGTAAAGTCAAGAAAAAATGCGTCCTTCTCCGTTTTTTCGGTATCGTGCCGGACTTTCCTCCCCTTTTTCCATGCGGGATTGTGGGATATGCCCGGATGGGGACGCGGCGGAAAAAAATCCCCGGCGGGCGGAAGTCGCCGCCGGGCTTCTCGTTCAGCTTTCGTTGGCAAAAAAGCGCTGATGCACGGCCCACACGGCCTTGTCCGCCTCCGCCCTGGGCACCACCACACTGAGCTTGATCTCGCTGGAGGCGATCATGCGGATGTTGATCCCCGCTTCGGCCAGGGCCCGGAACATCTGCACGGCCATGCCGGGGGCGTCCATCAATCCTGCGCCCACCAGACTCACCTTGGCCGCGTCCGGGTCCAGGGCAAAGCTGCGCAGGCCCAGGGCGGCGCGATGTTCCTCCAGAATGGCCTGCACCTTCGCCGCGTCGGCGCTGCGCAGGGTGAAGGAGATGTCCCCGGTGCCGTCCGGGCTGCCGGACTGCAAAATCAGGTCCACGTTGACGTCCGCCCGGCTGAGCAGTTGAAACAGCTCCAGCACCGCCCCGGGCCGGTCCGGCACGCCGCGCACCGTGACCCGGGCGATGTCCGCGTCCTTCGCCACGCCGCTGAGGGCCGTGCGCTCCATCGGCTCCGTCACCAGGGTCCCCGGGGCCCGGACGAAGCTGGAACAGACCTCCAACTCCACGCCGCAGCGCCGGGCCAGCTCCACGCTGCGGTTGTGCAGAACCTGGCTGCCCAGGCTGGCCAGCTCCATCATCTCGTCATAGCCCACGGCCTCCAGCTTCCGGGCCTCCGGGACGCGCCGGGGGTCGGCGGTGTAGACCCCCTCCACGTCGGTGTAGATCTGGCAGCGGTCGGCGTGCAGCGCCGCGGCGATGGCCACGGCGGAGGTGTCGCTGCCGCCCCGGCCCAGGGTGGTCAGGTCCCCGGCGTCGTCAATGCCCTGGAAGCCGCAGACCAGGACGATCTTTCCTGCCTCCAGTTCCCGGTTCAGCCGGGCCGTGTCGATGCGCCGGATGCGGGCCGCGCCGTGCCGGTCGTCGGTGGAAAGCCCAATCTGCCAGCCGGTGAGGCTGACGGCGGCCAGGCCCATGGACTCCAGGGTGAGGGCCATCAGGGCGACGCTGATCTGTTCGCCCACGCAAAGCAGGGCGTCCAGCTCCCGGCCGCCCGGCTCCGGGCAGAGTTCCCGGGCCTTCTCGATCAGCTCGTCCGTGGTGTCCCCCTGGGCGCTGAGCACCGCCACAACCCGGTGCCCGGCCCGGCGGGTTTCGGCGAGGATGCCGGCCACCCGCTTGATTCTCGCGGCGTCAGCCACGCTGCTGCCGCCGAATTTTTGCACGATTAGCATGGTCTCTCTTCCTTCTCCTGTCGGAAATCCGGGGGAGTCAAACCCGCTCCCCCGGTCCATCTTACGCCATGCCGCAGCGCGCCGTCACTCCAGAACCCGCAGGCAGGCCAGGGCCTCCCGTCCATGGAGCGCCGCGTCCAGTTCGGCGCGGGTCATGGGCCCGGTGAGGCAGGCGGTCTCCCCGCCCGCTGCGGCCACGGTCTCCGCCCCCGGCAGGGCCAGCGCCCCCCGGCCGCGCACATACCAGCGCCAGGGCAGCGCGTCGGGGTGGACGAAGCGCTCCGGCTGCTCCGGGCCCCAGTCGATATACTTGCGCCCCACGCGCCGCAGGGCGTCCACCGCGTCGCCCACCACAGCGCTGGCGGTGGGCAGACTGCCCGCGCCGGGGCCGTAGAAGAGACACTCCCCCACCGCGTCGCCCCGGACGGCCACGGCGTTCATCACGCCGCTGACCTGGGACAGCATCGCCGTCTCCGGCACCAGGCGCGGGGCCACGAAGGCGGTGAAGCGCCCGTCGGGCAGACGCAGCGCGTGGGCGATGAGCTTCACCGCGCAGCCCAGGGACGCGGCCAGGGCCACGTCCGCCGCCGTCACGCCGCCGATGCCCTCCGTGGGCACGGTCTCCGGCGGGACGTTGCTGCCGAAGGCCAGGTCGGCCAGGATGCAGAGCTTGCGCTGGGCGTCCACGCCGTCCACGTCGGCGCTGGGGTCGGCCTCCGCGTAGCCCAGGGCCTGGGCCTCCCGCAGGGCCTCGGCAAAGCTTTTGCCGTGGGCGATCATCTGGGTCAGGATGTAGTTGGTGGTGCCGTTGACGATGCCGAAGACCTCGTCGATGCGGTTGGCCGCCAGCTCGTCCGTCAGGGGGCGCAGCAGGGGGATACCGCCCCCCACGCTGGCCTCGAAGAGCAAGAAGACGTCCCGCGCCCGGGCCAGCTCCAGCAGCTCCAGACCGTGCTCGGCGATGAGCTGCTTGTTGCTGGTGACCACGCTCTTGCCCGCCAGCAGACTGCGGCGCACGAACTGGTAAGCCGCGCCCACGCCGCCCATGCACTCGCATACCACGCTGACGGCGGGGTCGGATTCGATCAGGTCGAAGTCCTCCGTCACCCGCCCGGCCCAGGGTTCGCCGGAGCAGTCCCGCCGCTCCAGCACATATTTCAGCTCCACCGGCTCGCCCACCGCCTTTGCGATGCGCGCCGCGCTGTCGGTAAACAGCCGGGCGACGCCGCTGCCTACCACGCCGCAGCCCAGGATTGCTACAGATTTCATCGGTTTTCTCTCCCCTGTTCTTCTGATATTACCCCGCCAAAACGCTGAGATCCACCACCGTGGGCAGGGCGCTCAGCCGCTCCCGCAGCTCGTCCAGGCCGCTGCGCAGGTCCTCCGCCGTGAAGCTGATGGTCACCACGCCCACCCCGTTGGTGGGGATGGACTGGTTGATGGTGAGGATGTTGGCCCCGGCCTCCGCAAACAGCGTCAGCACGCTGCTGAGGGCCCCGGGCCGGTCCTGGGTGATGAGGCTCATGGTCACGATCCGGTCCCGGCGGACGTCCCGGAAGGGCGTGATGGAGTCCTTGTACTTGTAGTAGGCGCTGCGGCTGATCCCGGCCCGGGCCGTCGCCTCCGCCACCGTCCGCACCGTGCCCCGGGCCAGCAGCTCCTTGGCCTCGCAGACCCGGAGAAACACGTCCGGCAGCATGGACGCCTCCACCAGATACAGCTTGCTTTTCGCCATGTGCGTCTCCTCCCTCCGGGTTCCGTGTCCGCTCCATACGGGCAAATGTCTTTATGAGTCGGTATCATACCACAGTTTGCGGCGGGATGCAAGAGGGAGACGGGAGAAAAAACGACCGGAACCGCACCCGTTTTTCGGCGGAACGCCTCCCTGCATATTCTCCCGCCCCGGCGGGCAAGCTATGCAAAAAGCGGAAAGGACGGGACGCAAATGATTCAGATGTTGGGACGCCAGACCCTGGCGCTGGAGCGGGGGGCCGTGGTGGCCGCCGGGGCGGCGGTGGGCGGCAAACGGGAGGGAGAAGGCCCCCTGGCCGAGCGCTTCGACGCCATTGCGGAGGACGGCTATTTCGGGCAAAAGAGCTGGGAGGCGGCGGAGACCGCCATGCTGGGCCAGTGCTTCCAGACCGTCTGCGCCAAGGCGGGACTGGAGCCGGGGGCGCTGCGCTATCTGATCTCCGGCGATCTGCAAAACCAGTGTACCGGCTCCGGCTACGCCTCCAGGGGCACGGACCTGCCCTACTGGGGTCTGTACAGCGCCTGCGCCACCATGGGGGAGGCCCTGGGCCTGGGCGCCCTGCTCTGCGAGCTGGGGGCCGAGCCGGTCTGCGCCATGACCAGCTCCCACTTCTGCTCCGCCGAACGCACCTACCGCACGCCCCTGGAATACGGCGCGCAGCGCGCCCCCACCGCCCAGTGGACGGTGACGGCGGCGGGGGCGGCGATCCTCCGCAGCGGAGGGACGGGGCCGCGCATCACCCACGTCACCACCGGGCGGGTGGTGGACGCGGGGGTGACGGACAGCGCCGACATGGGGGCGGCCATGGCTCCCGCCGCCCTGGACACGTTGCTGTCCCATTTCTCTGACACCGGGCGCAAGCCCCTGTACTACGACGCCATCATCACCGGGGACCTGGGGGAGTTCGGGCGCGGCATCCTGGCGGAGCTGCTGCGGGCCGAGGGCTTCGAGGCGCTCCCGGCGGTGTTCACCGACTGCGGCTGCCTGATCTACGACGCGGCGGCCCAGGACGTACACGCCGGGGGCAGCGGGGCAGGATGCAGCGCCAGCGTCTTCGCCGGGCATATCCTGCACCAGCTCCGGGAAGGGCGCTGGCAGCGGGTCCTCTTCGCCCCCACCGGGGCGCTGATGAGCCCCACGCTGGTGCAGCAGGGGGAGAGCATCCCGGCGGTCTGCCACGCCGTGGCCCTGGAGGCCGCGCCGGGAACGGAGCGGCCCAAGCCCATGCCCCCGGCCAAGGGGACGGCGGTGGAGGCCGCGGAAGCCATCGCTCAGGCGGTCCGGGCCCACCGGAAGGGGGCCGACGCCGCCGAGGCGGAGGACGTGGCCCGCCGGGCGATGGAGGACTGAGCCCATGGAGACGCTGCTGACCTATGCAAAATGCTTCCTCCTGGGCGGGGCCCTCTGCGCCCTGGGACAGATCCTCATCGACCGGACGGCCCTGACCCCGGCCCGCATCCTGACCATCTATGTGACGGCGGGGGTGCTGCTGGGGGCGCTGGGGCTGTATCAGCCGCTGGTGGACTTCGCCGGAGCCGGGGCGACGATCCCGCTGACGGGCTTCGGCAACACCCTGGCGAAAGGCGTCCGGGAAGCAGTGGCGGAGCGGGGCTGGCTGGGGGTCTTCACCGGAGGCTTCACCGCCTCCGCCGCCGGGATCTGCGCGGCGCTGCTGTTCTCGTGGATTGTGTCGCTGGTGGCGCGGTCGAAGGAGAAGTGAAAAAAGATGGCCTGCCCCGTCCGCCGGAAAGCGGGTGAGGCAGGCTTTCAATTTGACGGGCCGGACGCTGCAAAGTGCCCTCTCCCAGTCCCTCCCCCAGCGGGGGAGGGTGTCGCCCACAAGGGCGACCGGAGAGGGAGAACGTGGCGGGAGCGCGACGTGGAAATGGCCGCAGCCGTGGGGGTGTACGAACGATTTTACCGTCTGCAAACGGTGAGGTTCTCCTTCTTCCGTCATCCGCCTCGCGGGGGATCGGCGGATGCCACCTTCCCCCGCTGGGGGAAGGAAAGGCGAACCCGTAGCGACCTTGTCGGGGTGAGGGGGGGATGGATCGTGAAGAGTGAAGAGTGAAAAGTGAAGAGTTGTGGTATCGGCTACGCCGATCATTTGTAATTTTTCGCGCAGCGACACAACAATTCTTCGTTATTCAATTATAAGTCTTCATTCTTCGTAGGGGGCGGCGTCCCAACGCCCCGGCTGCAGCGGTGAGATGGTTATAGCCTTTGGGCGAATCCGCACACGCCCCTTCCCTCCGCAGAGGCAAGGCAGCCGGAACATCCCCTTACCGTTCCTCCCGGAAGTACGGCAGGCCCAGGCTGGCCGGGGGCTGGTTTTCTTTCTTTTTCCGCACGGAGGAGAGGATCAGCACGACGATGGTGACCACATAGGGCAGCATCTTGTACAGTTCCTTGTCAGCCATGCCGGAGGGGATGAAGAGGTAGAGGATATACAGCCCGCCGAATAGGATGCTGGCCAGCACGGCCAGGTTGGGGCGCCAGACGGTGAAGATCACCAGGGCGATGGCCAGCCAGCCCCGGTCGCCGAAAGCGTTGTTGCTCCAGACGCCGCTGGCGTAGTCCATGACGTAGTACAGTCCGCCCAGTCCGGCCACCATGCTGCCGAGGCAGGTGGCGGCGTATTTGTAGCGGGTGATGTTCAGTCCCGCCGCGTCGGCTGTGGCGGGGTTCTCGCCCACGGCCCGGAGGTGCAGACCCAGGCGGGTGCGGCGCAGCACGAAGGCGGCCACCAGGGCGATGGCGACGGCCAGGTAGGCCAGGAAGCCGTAGCTCAGGAAGACCTGTCCGAACCAGCCCAGGTCGGCGGCGAAGGGCAGGCTCCGGCTGAACACGGAGCTGGTGGCGGACAGGGCGATGCTGGGCACGGCGCTGCCGGTGAGCTTGATGAGGCTGCCGCCGAAGAAGTTGCCGAAGCCCACGCCGAAGGTGGTCATGGCCAGACCGGTGACGTTCTGGTTGGCCCGCAGGGTGACGGTGAGGAAGCAGTACAGCAGCCCCATCAGCAGACTGCCGGCCAGGCAGCTCAGCAGGGGGATCAGCAGGGCCAGGACCGGGACCACGTCGCCGCCGCAGCTCTGCTCATAGAGGAAGGCCCCGATGACGCCGCTGATGCCGCCCACGTACATGATGCCCGGAATGCCCAGGTTCAGGTTGCCGCTCTTTTCGGTGAGGGTCTCGCCCGTGGCGCCGAAGAGCAGGGGGATACCCTGCACCACCGCCCGGGGGATAAAGGATGCAAAATCAAACATGAGCTTTCCCCTTGCCTCCTTCTGTAGGGCGCTCCGACCCCGGCGCGCCGTAGTCCGCCTCGCTCCTGAAATGGAGCTGATAGTTGATGAAAAATTCGCTGCCGATGATGAAGAAGAGGATGACGCCGGTGAGGATGTCGCCGAAGGAGTGGTTCAGGCTGAACACGGTGCTGATCTCGTTGGCGCCCCGGCCCAGGAAGACCAGCAGGAAGCTGGCGAAGATCATGGCCAGGGGGTTGAACTTGGCCAGCCAGGAGACCATGACGGCGGTGAAGCCCCGGCCCCCGGCGATGGTGGTGGTGACGGTGTGGTCCGTGCCGCCCACCAGCAGCAGCCCCGCGACGCCGCAGAGTGCCCCGGACAGCAGCAGGGTACGGATGATGACCCGGTCCACCTTGATGCCCACATAGCGGGCGGTGCGCTCGCTTTCGCCCACCACGGCGATCTCATAGCCGTGCTTGGTGTAGTTCAGGTAGAGGAACATCAAAATGGTCAGCACCCCCACCACCAGGATGTTCAGCAGGTACTTGGAATCCCCGATCTGGGGCAGCCAGCCGGCCTGGGTGCTCTGGTTGATGATGCCGATGGTGCCCGAACCCTTGGGCACCTCCCAGACGATGACGAAATAGGCCACAAGCTGGGTCGCCACATAGTTCATCATCAGGGTGAACAGGGTCTCGTTGGTCTGGAACCTGGCCTTGAAGAAGGCGGGGATCACCGCCCAGATCGCCCCGGCCAGGATGCTGGCGGCGGACATGATGACGATCAGCAGCCAGTTGGGGACCTTGTCCCCCAGGAGGATCATGCAGGCGGCGCAGGCCAGGGCGCTGATGAGCACCTGTCCTTCCGCGCCGATGTTCCAGAAGCGCATCCGAAAGGCCGGGGTCACGGCCAGGGAGATGCACAGCAAAATCGCCAGGTTCTGGCCCAGCACCCAGGCCTTGCGCGCCGTGCCGAAGGCCCCGGCGAACATGGTGGCGTAGATGCGCAGGGGGTCCTCGCCGGTCAGCAGCATGGTGACCAGGGCGCAGACCAGCAGCGCCAGCACGATGGCCGCGCCCCGGATGGCCCAGGCCCGATACCAGGGCAGTTCCTTCCGGCGGGAGATATGGAAGTGTCTCTCCTTATTCATGGGCGTCTCCTCCCAGTTTCGTCATCATCATGCCCACGGCCCGCTTGCTGGTGGTCCGGCCGTCCACGATGCCGCTCACCTTTCCGCCGCAGAGCACCAGGATGCGGTCGCTCAGTTCCAGCAGCACGTCCAGGTCCTCGCCCACATAGATCACGGCCACGCCCTGTTCCTTCTGCCGGTTGATGAGGTCATAGATGGTGTGGCTGGCCCCGATGTCCAGGCCGCGCACGGCGTAGGCCGTCAGCAGTACCGTGGGGGCGGCGGCGATCTCCCGGCCCACCAGCACCTTCTGCACGTTGCCGCCGCTGAGGCGGCGGACCGGGATGCCCAGGCCGGGGGTGCTCACCGACAGCTCGCTGACCACCTGGGAGGCCAGGGTCCGGGGGCTCTTGCGGTCCACAAAGGGACTGCGGCCCCGGCGGAAGGAGCGCAGCATCATGTTGTCCGTCAGGTCCATGCTGCCCACCAGGCCCATGCCCAGCCGGTCCTCCGGTACGAAGGAGAGCACCACGCCCCGCGCGGCGATGTCCAGCGGGTCCATGCCCAGCAGCTCCGCGCCGCCGCCGTCCGGCTCCAGATAGCGGATGGAGCCCCGCTCCACCGGCTGCAAGCCCGCGATGGCCTCCAGCAGTTCCTTCTGACCGCTGCCGGAGATGCCCGCCACGCCCAGGATCTCGCCGCTGTTGGCGGTGAAGCTCACATCCTCCAGCTTCAAAATGCCGTCCATGCTGCGGACCGTCAGGCCCTCCACCTGCAGCCGGGGTTTCGGGTCTTTCGGCTCCGGACGGCGGATGTTCAGGCTGACGGCGTGGCCCACCATCATGTTGGTCATCTCCTGGGCGTTGGTCTTCGCCGTCAGCATATCGCCCACAAACTGCCCGTGGCGCAGCACCGCCACCCGGTCGGACAGGGCCTCCACCTCGTGCATCTTGTGGGTGATGATGACAATGGCCTTGCCGTCGGCGCGCATATTCCGCAGCACGGCGAAGAGCTTGTCGGTCTCCTGGGGGGTCAGCACGGCGGTGGGCTCGTCCAGAATCAGAATATCCGCGCCCCGGTAGAGCACCTTCACGATCTCCACCGTCTGCTTCTGGGACACGGACATGTCATAGACCTTCTGGTCCGGGTCCACGTCGAAGCCGTAGGTCTCGCAGATGGCGCGCACCTTTTCGGCCACGGCCTTCCTGTCCAGCCGCCCCGGCTCGTGGAGGCCCAGGACGATGTTCTCCGCCGCCGTGAACACGTCCACCAGCTTGAAGTGCTGGTGGATCATGCCGATGCCCAGCTCAAAGGCGTCCCGGGGGGAGCGGATGACCACCTCCCGGCCGTCCACCAGGATCTTTCCGGCGTCGGGGAAGTAGATGCCGGAGAGCATGTTCATCAGCGTGGTCTTGCCGCTGCCGTTCTCGCCCAGCAGCGCCAGGATCTCACCCCGGTAGATGTCCAGCCAGACTTTGTCGTTGGCCAGGGTCGTGCCGAAGCGCTTGGTGATGTCCCGCATCTGTACTGCGGGGGTTTTCTCCTCCATATTTCCGTCCTCTCAATAAGAAAAAAGTAAGTCGCCCGGCAAGGAAAAGCCTCGCAGAGTTTCGCGCCCGCAGGCGCGAAAAAAACAAATCCATTTTTGCCGGGGCTTTGCCTCGGCAAAAATACTTCTCGCGCAGCGCAAGCCCTCGCTTCAGAACCCAGCGCAGCGGTTCCGAAGCGAAACAACAAAAATACTGCATTGGGGGCAGCGACGGGTCGCTGCCCTCATGCAGCAAATGCTCAGGGACATCCCTCCCTGCTGGGAGGGACACCCATTATTGCCGGAAACGATCAGAACGCGGTATCCAGCAGCGTGATGCCGTCGATCTGCACGTCGAAGTAGGGGGCGCTCCGGAACTCGCTCTCATGGAAGTAACCGTCGGCAATGACCTCGGTGTCGCCGGTGTAGGCGGCGTCGGTGTCCACGTCGGCCATGTAGCTGCTCAGCTCCGCGCCGTCCACGGTGAAGGTATCCGTGGCGAAGACCTGGAGTTCCCCGGCCGCCAGGGCGTCGGCAACCTCGGCCATCTTCTCCACGGTGCCCTCGGCGGCCACGGCCTCGTTCACGTCGGTGAGCTGGACGCTGCCGGTGGCGATGGTGCCGGTCCAGTCGGCGGGGATGTCCTCGCCGTTCAGCACGGCGTTGATGACGTATTCATAGTAAGGCGCCCAGTTGATGCGGCTGGAGACGATGAAGGTGTTGGGGCAGGCGTCCTGGGTGGAGCCGTTGTAGCTGACGTTGGGGATGCCGGCGGTCTCGCAGGCGGTGGGGGCGCCCATGGAGTCGGCGTGCTGGCTGATGAGCTTGCAGTCGTCGGCGATGAGCTTGTTGGCGGCCTCCTTCTCGGCGGTCTCGTCATACCAGGAGCCGGTGAAGGTCACTTCCATGGTGGCGCTGGGGCAGACGCTGCGGGCGCCCAGGAAGAAGCTGGTGTAGCCGCTCATGACCTCGGCGTAGGTGAACGCGCCGATGTAGCCGATCTTGGCGTCCTCGGCGGCGAAGTCGCCGGCCTCGATCATCTCGTTGAGCTTCATCCCGGCGGCGACGCCGGCCAGGAAACGGCCCTCATAGATGGAGGCGAAGGCGTTGTGGTAGTTGGCCAGGCCCTCGGTGTGGGCGCGGGTGCCGGTGGCGTGGCAGAACTGCACCTCCGGGAACTCCTGGGCAGCCTGGATCATATAGGGCTCGTGGCCGAAGGAGTCGGCAAAGATGATGGTGCAGCCGGCGTCCACCATCTCGGCGGCGGCGTCGTAGCACTCCTGTCCCTCGGGGATGTTGGTGCGGTAGATGAACTGGTCCTCGGCGAAGCCCATGGCCGCGCAGGTCTCGCGGGCGGCGTTCAGGAAGTTCAGGTCATAGGTGGAGTTCTCATCGTGCAGGAAGATGAAGCCCACCTTCAGGTCCGCTTTGGGGTCGGTCTCGTCCACGGGGGTGGGCTCGTCCACGGGGGTGGGCTCGTCGTTCCCGGCGGGCTGCTGGGTCTCGGTCGCGGGGGTCTGCGCGCCGCAGCCCACCAGAAGGGCGGCCACCAGGCACAGCGCCAGCAGGATGCTCAGCGTCTTTTTCATGTTTGTCTGTTCCTCCTCATTCTTTTTCCGTCACGGAATGTAATGTATCTTCGGACAGACCGACCGATGGGGGCGGCCCGCTTTCCGACAAAAAATCAAAGGCTCCCGGTGAACACGATCCCGTCGCCGTCCATCCGCGCAATCTGCGCCAGGCTCTCCACCCGGAGACCCCGGTCGCGCAACGCGTCTCCGCCGCCCTGAAAGCGCTTTTCGATGGCGACGGCGGCCCCGGCCAGTCTGGCCCCGGCCTGGTCGGCCAGCCGCGCCAGCCCTTCCAGCGCCGCGCCGGAGGCAAGAAAATCGTCCACAAGGAGCACACAGTCCTCGGATGTGAGGTAATCCCGGCTGACCACCACGTTGTAGTCCATGCCGTGGGTAAAGGAGTGAACCACCGTGCTGAACACGGCTCCGTCCACGTTGCTGGTCCGATGCTTTTTGGCAAACACCATGGGCAGATCCATGGCCATGGCCGCAGAGGCGGCGATGGCAATGCCGCTGCTCTCGATGGTCAGGAGCTTGGTCACGCCGCAGTCTGCGAAGAGCCGGGCGATCTCCTCCCCCATGGCGCGCAGCAGCGCCGGGTCGATCCGCTGGTTGAGGAAAGAGCCCACCTTCAGCACACCGCCGGGCAGGATCGTCCCTTCCCGCAGAATCATCTCCTCCATCAGCCGCATCGGCGTTTCCCTCCCACGCAAGCAGAAAAGCAGACCCCGCCCTCAGACGGGTCTGCCAGCACGTTTTGACCACCTTCACGCCTGTCGGCCAGCGAAAAAACGCAGACACCGATAGGAACTGTCTCCATGTTACCCGAAACGACAGGGCTTGTCAATCGCAAAGGGTGCTCCGCCGTCAAGTTTGGAGATAACATAGAAAGTCAACCGCCAAAATTGACGCCCCTCGTGAAATCGCACAAGCCCTATCCAAAACAACAGACCCCGCCGGGTCACTCCTCCATCTGCCGTCCCAGGAATCCGGCCACCATCTCCGCCAGCTTGCGCTCGGTCTCGCCGGGATTTGACCGCCCCTCCTGGGCCAGCAGGACCACGCAGCCCATCACGTCCCCGGCGCTGAGGATGGGCGCGGCCAGGGCCGCCTCCGGGCTGTCGGCGGCCTCCGTCACGGGCAGCGGCGCGGCCCCCTCCCCCTGGACGTAGACGCCCCGGTTCTCCATCACCCGCTCCAGCGCCGGACTGATGGGCTTGTCCAGCAGCTCCCGCCGCCGCCCCCCGGCGGCGGCGATCACCCCGTCCCGGTCACAGATGGCGCAGGTGGCCCCGATGGTCTTGTGCAGGCTCTCGCAGATCTCCCCGGCGAAGCCCTCCAGATCCCCCATGGGGGAGTATTTTTTAAAAATGACCTCGCCGTCCTTCTCGGTGTAAATCTCCAGCGGGTCGCCCTCACGGATCCTGAGCGTGCGGCGGATCTCCTTGGGAATCACGATCCGTCCCAGATCGTCGATGCGCCGCACGATTCCGGTTGCTTTCATCTTGCACATTCCTCCTGTATTTCTGCGGATTGTCGCATTTAGTATTTGCAGGAGGTTTTTTCTTATGCGGCGGAGGCGGGCCTTGCGGTTTGGGATGCAGATGCCGAAACGAATTGCCTGATCGGGTTCTTCCATGTTGACAATTTTTTCATTTTTAGTGTCCTGTTCAATTATCAAAACCTGCCGCTTGTGCAGGAGACACGCCCCCATGTTGGGAAGCTTCCTCCCCGAACAGCGCATAAGGAAAAAAAGACAAGCCCCCCCATCTCTGCGCCGTGCTTCGGCGGGGATGGGGGGCGTTCCTTTTTTCGCGGTTCGGATTCGGCTTCCGGCGGCAGGCCGGACGCGGGTTTCATCTCCGCTCGTCGGGCGAATCTCAGCGCTTGAGCGCGGCCTTGTTTTCGTACATCCGATTGTCGGCGCGCTCGAAGACGGCGGCCACGCCGCTGTCGTCCCCGGCGCGGTATTCGGCCATGCCCACGGCGACGACCACCTTGCCGGCGCGCCGGTTTTCGGCCACCTGGGCCTGGATCTGGTCCAGCAGGGCGGCGCGGTTGGCGTAGTCCTCCCCTTGCAGCACCACGGCGAACTCGTCTCCGCCGATGCGGAACACGGGGCTGTGGCTCCAGACGCGGCAGATCAGGCTGGAGGCGCTGCGGATGTAGGCGTCCCCCTCCATGTGGCCCAGGCGGTCGTTGACCTCCTTCAGCCCGTTGACATCGCAGACCACCACGGCGAAGTCCCCCGCCGTTCCGGCGGAGATCTGCTGTTGCAGATTTTCCTCGTACTCTGTGAAAGCGGCCTTGTTCTTCACGCCGGTCATCTCGTCCCGGTAGGCCTTCTCGTTGGCGACGGAGAGCTTCTTTTCGATCTCCTGCTCCCGGCGCACCTCCTGGTCGATGTTCATGACGCCGATGATCAGGTGCTTGTTGTCCGTGGCCCAGATCACCGACAGGCGGGCGTACATGACGCCGGAGCCCACCAGCAGGCGGTAGGTGTGGGTGAGCATGTGCTTGCCCTGGAGCATCTGGATCATGTTGGCCTTGTTCAGCATCCGGTGGAAGGTGCCCCGGTCCTCCGGATGGATGACCCGGTCGATGTTCGCCAGCGACTCGGTGAAGAAATCGTCCCCGGCGGGGCGGACATCCAGACTCTTGTACACGTCCGTGGAGGAGAACTCGATGTAGTGGTCGTTCAGCATGTCCACATAGTAGATGGTGTCATACTGGTTGGCGAGGCTGGCCGCGATCTGGAAGAAGGTAGCGTTCTCCGCCAGAGTCTTCTTCATCGCGTTTTCCTTCTGGATCTCGTGGTCGATGTTCATCACGGCCAGAATGAGGTGCTTGTGGTCGTTGGCCCAGAACACGGACATGCGGGTGTAGCTGCTGCCCTGGGCCATCAGCAGGCGGTAGGTCATGGTGAAGCTGCCGCTCTCCCGCAGCGCGCCCAGCATGGTCTGCTTGTCCAGTGCGTCGAAAACCCGCTCCCGGTCGGCGGGGTGGACGATCATGCTGACATTGCGCTGGGAGGTGCCGAAGAAGTCGCTGCCGGAGGGACGGATGTTGAACTCCTTATAGTCATCCGTGGCCGTGAACTCGATGTAGGCGTCGGTCTCCGCGTCGATGTAGTAGATCATGCCGTACTGCCCGGCCAGACTCTCGGCGATCTGGGAGAAGACCAGATTTTTCTCCGAAATGGCCTTCAGCTCCTCCTGGCTTTTCACCTCGCCGTCGATGTTCTCCAGGGCGACGATGAGGTGATTGCCGTCGTCGGTGCGCACGGCCATGAGCCGGACATGGTGGGCCCCATCGGCCATGATCAGCCGGTACTCCAGCCGGAACTTCCGGCCCTGCTCCGTGGCGGCGATCATAAACGCTTTTTCGGAGATGTGCAGCACCTGCTCCAGATCCTCCGGGTGGATGACGCGCAGCACGTTCTGCCGGGTCTCGACGAAAAAATCGCTCCCCTCAGAGGGCACGGCCAGCTCCTTGTAGTCGTTGCTGGAGGAGTATTCCACATAGTGGTTGGTGGCCAGATCGACGGAATAGATCGTGGCGTAGCGATTGGCCAGGGTCTTGGCAATGGCGTTGTAGGTCCGGGTGGCCTGCTCGGTGCGCACGGTCTCGTCCACGTTCAGCACGCCCAGGATCAGGGAGTCTTCCCCCTCGGCGGCGTCCCGCAGGATGCGCATGGTGTGGTAGACGGGCCTGCCGTCAATCATCAGGCGGTAGACGATGGAGACGGTGTCCCGCTCCCGGAACTGGCGCAGCAGGTTCTCCCGCGTGAGCGCGGCGGAAACCATGTCCCAGTCCTCGTCGCAGACCACGGCGCGGATGTCCCGCTGGGCGTCGGCGAAGAAGTCTTCCCCGGAGGCGTGGAGCTCCAGCTTCTGGTAGCCTTGGTTGGTGGAGTAGCACTGATAGTTGCCCGTTTTCAGGTCGATGTAGTACACGCTGGAATAGTCGATCAGCAGGGCCATGGCCACGCGCGCGATGACGGTGTTCATAGGTCTCCTCCTCAGGAATGGTCTGCTTTGTGCTGCCCGGCCTCCCAGATCAGCTCCTCCAGCGTCTGGTAGAGCTGCTCCGGCTCCACGGGCTTGGACAGGTGCGCGTTCATGCCCACCTGCAGCGAGCGCTGCACGTCCTCGTCAAAGGCGTTGGCCGTCAGGGCGATGATGGGGACGGTCTTGGCGTCGGGTCGGGCCAGGGCGCGGATGCGCTCGGCGGCCTCCAGCCCGTCCATCTCCGGCATTCGCACGTCCATCAAAATCGCGTCGTAATGCCCCACGGGGCTGGCGGCGAACTGTTCCAGGGCGATCCTGCCGTTCTCCGCCCGGTCCAGCGCGGCCCCGCGCAGTTCGACGACCTCCCGCAGGATCTCCGCGTTGATCTCGATGTCCTCCGCCAGCAGCAGACGGCGGCCGCGCAGCTCGGCGCGCTGCCGCGTGCCAGAAAACCTGAGCTGCTTGCGCCGGGCGATGCGCTCAAAGGACTCCAGGACGCCGGAGGCGAACAGCGGCTTGGACAGAAAGCCGTCCACCCCCGCAAGCAGCGCCTCGTCCATGATCTCGTCCCAGTTGAAGGCCGTCAGGATGATCACGGCGGTCTCCCCCTCGTAGCGGCTGCGGATCTGCCCGGCCAGGGCCACGCCGTCCATCTCCGGCATCCGCCAGTCCAGGAGCACCAGCTGATAGGGCTGCTGCTTGGTGTGGGCCACGTCCAGCATTTGCAGGGCCTCCGCCCCGCTGAGGCAGCTCTCCGCCCGGATGCCCACCTCGTCCAGCACGATGCGGGCGTGCTCGGCGGCCAGGGGCTCGTCGTCCACCACCAGCACCCGCAGCTCCCCGGGCCGGATCAGGCGCTCCGCACGTTCCGGGCCGCTGCTGTTTTTCAGCGTGAGGTACACCGTGAACTCTGTGCCCACGCCCTTCTCCGACTCCACGGAGATGCTGCCGTTCATCAGCTGCACGATGTTTTTCGTGATCGCCATGCCCAGGCCCGTGCTGCCGTATTTGCTGCTGCGGCCGCTGTCCTCCTGGGTGAAGGCGTCGAAGATCTTGGGCAGGAAGGCCTTGTCCATGCCGATGCCCGTGTCCTTCACGGAAAAGCGCAGCATGGACTGGTTCGCGTAGCTCGCCGTCCGCTCCACGGTCAGCGTGACGCTGCCGGGGGCGTCGGTGAACTTGATGGCGTTGGAGAGGATGTTGATGAGCACCTGGCGGATCTTCAGGTCGTCGCCGATGTAGCTGTCGCTGACGCCGCCCAGCACGGCGCATTCGTAGCGCAGCCCCTTCTCCGCACACTGGGACATGACCATGGTGTTGATCTGCTCCAGCATGGCGCGGAAGGAAAACTCCTCCCGGCGCAGCGCCATGCGCCCGGATTCGATGCGGCTCATGTCCAGAATGTCGTTGATGAGGCCCAGCAGGTGGCGGGCGCTGTCGCCGATCTTTTCCAGATAGGCGCGGGTCTCGCCGTCCAGCGTCTCCCGCCGCAGCGCCAGGCTGTCCAGGCCGATGATGGCGTTCATGGGCGTGCGGATCTCGTGGCTCATGTTGGACAGAAAGGCGGTCTTGGCCCGGTTGGCCTGCTCCGCCGTGGCCAGCGCGTCGGCCAGGGCCGTGGCGCGCTCGCGCTCGGCGCGCAGCAGGTCGGTGATGTCGGATTTCAGCAGCAGATAGAACTGGGCCTCCCGGTCCACCAGATAGTAGGTGAAGCGCTTGTAAAACAGCTCGCCGCCGTACTCGCAGGTCACGTCCACGGTATAGGTGTCGTCCTCGGCCAGCTTTTTCACCACCGTCTCCGCCGACAGGGCCGCCTCCAGCTCGGCCCGGTCGTGGACCGACGCCGCTGCGGCGGGGATGACCTGGTCGCGGATGTAGGCGGAGTAGACGCCGTCGCGCTGCCGGGGGAAGATGTTGCCCCGCCGGATGTTGGCCGGGTCCCCGATGACCACGCCGTAGCGGTCGCCCACGATGTAGGAGACCATGTCGTACTGCTGGGCCAGCACCCGCTGGTTGAGCACCTCCGTCACCTTTTCGGTGTTGCACTCCGTCTCCACGCCGAAGGCGATCACGTCGCCGCTGACCGGGTCGATGGCGGCGGAGCCGGAGAATTTGACAAAGCACTGTCTCCCGGAGTGGCGGCGGCAGTAGCCCACAAACACGGCGGGGCCTTCGCCCTTGTAATAGCGCTCCACCAGCCGCTCCAGCCGGAACAGCTCGGCATAGCGCTCCCGGTCCCCCGGCACCAGAAAGCTCTCGGCGCGGACGCGGGCGCTCTCCACGATGGAGCCCCCCGCATAGTCACAGGGGTAGAGGTCCCGGCCCCGGGCCTCCTCGAGCACGCCGGTGCTGATGTTGCTGCGGAACACGGTGAGGCTGTCGTCGGCAATGGCGTTGAACTGGGCCAGCATCCCCTCGTACACCCTGGCGCGGCGGTGCAGCTCCTCCTGGAGCTCGTGCTTCTCGGTGATGTCGCTGATGAACACATAGTACACGTCGCCATAGCCGGGCAGATGGGCAAAGTGGCCGTAGTCGTCCACCCAGCGGACGGCCCCGTCCCGGCGCTGGATGCGGTATTCCACATAGTCCAGGTTGCCGTTGTCCGGGTCGGCGATCTGCTCGTCGATGGAGGACTGGATCTTCTCGTAATCCTCCGGGTGGACCAGCCCCCGGAAGGTGAAGCCGGTGAGGACGCGGAACTGTTCCTCCGTCTCGCAGCCGAACAGCCGAAGGCAGACCTGGTTCACATAGATCAGCCTCTGGCTCTCATCGGCCAGGTACACGAAGAAGCCGCCCGGCACCTGCTCGGCCATCCAGCGCATGGCCGGCAGCAGCATCTCCTCCCCCAGCGCAGTGGGGGCGCGACTGTCTTCACTCATCGTGGCCCACATCCTTTCCCCGACAGGTTTCTGTGTCCGTTTTTTGTTTACAAATAATAATCGAGTATAACACCCGCCCTGCGGGTTTTCAAGCATTCCCGTGGTTTTTTTCCGGGGCGAAACTGTCCTTGACAACTGCTTTTGTTATCTGTTAAAATAAAAATACATATCAAACTATATCAAATCAAAATCAAATCAAAAACCGTACATTGCCGGCACAGCACAAGCTGCTGTCGGCTTACCGAACTCGTGCGGTGTTGCCTCTGGATAGAAACAGAGACGCTGGAGGGAGTGTGGACGATGGGGAAAACCAGGCATGTGTTTTTTGTCGCGTTCCTTGTCGCACTGCTGGTGTTCACGGTCTATGTTCTGCTTGATACCTTTGTCATTGTACGCAGGATCGAAACGGCCTCTGAGCCGCAGAACGTTTTCGAGCTTTCCGATTCGTCGCAGGAGGAAAGCGATTCGGAGATCATACTGACTGAAAACTCCTACCGGGACGGAACCGTCTCCATCGTGATCACCGAGGAGCGCGTCGCGGACACGACGGTGTATGTGGCGGACGTGCGGCTTTCGTCTGCGGACGCGCTCAGAACCGCCTTCGCAGAAAACACCTACGGCAGGAACGTCACACAAACCACTTCCGCCATGGCCGCGTCGGTTCACGCCATACTGGCGATCAATGGCGACTATTACGGCGCACAGCAGTCCGGTTATGTGATCCGGAACGGGGTGCTCTATCGAAGCACGGCGAATCGGGACGCAGAGGATCTCGTGATCTACGCCGACGGCAGGTTTGAGATCGTGCAGGAGTCGGCAGTCACGGCGGAGGAACTGCTGGAACGCGGCGCACAAAACGTGTTCAGCTTTGGTCCGGCGCTGGTCGAAAACGGCGCGGTCGCCGTGACGCAATACGATGAAGTGGCCCGTCACATGGTCAGCAATCCGCGCACGGCCATCGTGCTGCTCGACCAACTGCATTATCTGTTCGTGGTCTCGGACGGCAGGACGGAGAAAAGCAAGGGCCTGTCTCTGTACGAACTGGCAGGATTCCTGCAGGAAAAGGGCGCGCAGACGGCCTACAATCTGGACGGCGGCGGGTCCTCCACGATGGTGTTCAACGGCCGGGTCGTCAACCAGCCCACCTACGACGGCAGCATCGAGGAAAGGAGCGTGAGCGACATTGTATACATCGGATCAAGCGACCGGAAGGGATGAATCTGCCTCCGTCACCGGCGCATATCTGCTGGCGACGGTGTGCTGCGCCCTGTTCGGCGCGGTTTATGAGCTGTTCAGCCACGGTGTCTATTCCTATTGGATGCTCTATGCCTTCGCCTTTCCGTTGCTGCTCGGCGTCCTCCCGTTTTTTTGGATGGGAAAAGCAGGGAAACCCTTTCCCAGAGGGATCGCCGCAGACTGCATCCATTCCGGCGTGGCTGCGTGCACCGCCGGAAGTATCGTGCAGGGCGTGCTGGAGATTTACGGGACCACCAATCCCCTCACATCCGGTTTTGGGATCGCAGGAGCCGTGCTTTTCGCAGCAGGCTGGCTTGGATACGTCCTTTTTCAGAGAGCCAGATCAAACGAAGGGGACTGATGGACGATTCTGACGGTGCGACCGTTAAGACAAGGGGACGGTTCTTTTGTCTTGCGCGTGATAAGACAAAAGAACCGTCCCCTTGTCTTATGTCGGGCATTGACTTTCGTCACAATTGCCAATATAATGACGAAAGCGGCGGCACAAGCCCTGCCCTTTTCAGAGAAAACAAGGAAGCCGATTTTGTACACGGAGGGTGATCGCATGATGTGTCGAGGGAAACGGGGGAGAGTCCGACTGACGTTTTGGCTTTGCGTGGTTCTCCTCGCCGGAGCGCTTGCGCCCACGGTGGCGTTCGGGGCGCATTCCGGGGACAGCCGGGTGCGGGTCGGATACTATGAAAATGAAGTTTTCCAGGAAGGGGCCCAGGAGGGCGCGGTCAAAACCGGGTATGCCTATGAGTACTATCAGAAGATATCGGAGTACACCGGCTGGAAGTACGAGTATGTGTACGGCGCCTTCGGCGACCTGTACCAGATGCTGCTCAGGGGGGAGATCGACCTGCTGGCCGGGCTGGCCTGGCAGGAAGACCGGGAGGCCAGCATCGGATATCCCGACGCGCCCATGGGCAACGAGCGGCTCAACCTGATCGCACATGATACGGACACGGCCCTCACCACCGATCCGGCCACCCTGAACGGCAGGCGGATCGGCGTGCTGGACGGCGCCATGGCCCCCGTCCTGCAGGCGTTTCTGCAAAACCACGGCGTTCAGGCGGAGGTCCTCCTGTTCCGGGATTACGCCCCGCTCTTTGCGGCCTTTGACAGCCAGGAGATCGACGTGCTGGCCGCCGAGGGAGACGGGGCCTACGGTCGGGCGCACGCGGAGCTGCTGTACTCGTTCGGCGAATCGGATTATTATCTCTGCGTCAGCAAGTCCAGGCCGGAGCTTTTGGCCGCGCTCAACGCGGCGCAGACGGAGCTTGGCGTCAACGAGCCCAATTACATCCATTCTCTGCGCAGCAAATACTATTCGGTCAGCATGTTCAGCCGGGCCCTGTCGGCGGCGGAACAGCAGTGGCTTTCGGCGCACACGGAGCTTCGCGTGGGGTATCTGAACCATTACCTCCCCTACAGCGGCACCGACGCCTCCGGGGAGGCCACGGGCCTGATTCGGGACATCGTTCCCCGCATATGGGAAAAGCTCGCCCTTGGGGAACTCGACATCTCTTATGTGGGCTTTGACAGCTATGATGAGATGATCGCCGCGCTGAACGCCGGTGAGATCGAGACGGCCTTCCCGGTGGGCGGCGGTATGTATTATTCCGAGGAAAGCGGCATTTTCCAGTCCACTCCCATCGTGTCCGCCGCCACCGAGCTGGTCCACAAAGGGGAATATACGGAGGATACGATCGCGCATTTCGCGGTCAACGAGAACAACGGGATGCAGTATTACTTTGTTCTGACCTATTATCCCGACGCGCAGATCACCTTCTATCCCTCCATCGACGCCTGCCTGAAAGCGGTCAGCGACGGCGCAGTCGGCTGCACCACGCTCAACGGCCTCAGAGCCAACGATATTCTGCGAAACAGCCGCTACAACGACCTGTCTCTGCTCCAGACGACCCACAATGACGACCGGTGCTTCGGCGTCCAGATCGGCAACGCGGGCCTGCTGCGGCTGCTCAACTGCGGGATCAGCATGCTGGGCGCGGACTATGCCCAGAATCTGGCGTTCCGCTATACCGATCAGCTCTACAGCCATTCCCTGGGGGATATGATCCGGGAACACATGGCGCTCTTCGCCGGGATCATCCTGGCGGCGGCGGCGCTGGTCATCCTGTTCCTGGCCCGGGACCGGACGCGGTCGAAACGGGAACTGACCAACAAGGAGAACGCCCGCAGGGAGCTGGAAAAAGCCAGTGCGGAGCTGGCGGAAAGCCAGCAGGCCAAGCAGCGGGAGCTGGAGGAGCGCCTGGCCCTGCAGGGAGAGCTCCTGGAGCAGCAGCTGAGCCGGGAGCAGCAGGACAAGATGATCACGGCCCTGGCTTCGGACTATCGCTGCGTCTATCATGTGGACCTGGACCACAACGACGCCGTCTGCTACCGCGCCGACCCCAACGACCACGAACAGACGCCGGAGGGCGTGCATTTCCCGTACTATGAGCGCTTCGCCTGGTACGCGAACCACTGTGTCGCCGAAAGCTACCGGGAGGGCTTTCTCCGCTTTATCGACCCGGATACCGTGCGCGCAGCGCTGGCCAGCGAGCTGATCATCGCCTATCGGTATCTGGCGCAGCGGGATGGAAAGGAATACTACGAGATGATCCGCATGGCCGGCGTGCGGCACGCGGAGGATCGGGACGACCACATCGTACACGCGGTGGGGCTGGGGCTGACGGTCATCGACACCGAAATGCGGGAGGCCATGGAGAAGAGCCGGGCGCTGGTGGAGGCGCTGAACGCGGCGGAGCAGGCCAACCGGGCCAAGACGGCCTTTCTGTCCAATATGAGCCATGAGATCCGCACGCCGATGAACGCGATCATCGGGCTGGACAGCCTGGCGCTGCGCAACGATGCGCTCCCGGAAGAGACGCGGGAGTATCTGGAAAAAATCGGCGGAAGCGCACGGCACCTGCTGGGCCTGATCAACGACATCCTGGACATGAGCCGGATCGAGTCGGGCCGCCTTGTGATCCGCAAGGAAGCGTTTTCCTTCAGCGGAATGCTGGAGCAGATCAATACCATGGTCATGTCCCAATGCGGGGAAAAGGGTCTGACATACGAATGCCGGATCATCGGCGGCGTCAGCGATTCCTACATCGGGGACGACATGAAGCTCAAGCAGGTACTCATCAACATCCTCTCCAACGCCATCAAATTCACGAACGCGCCGGGCAGCGTGACGCTGACGGTGGAGCGCACGGCCAGCTATGAGACCCAATCGACCCTCCGCTTCTCGGTCCGGGACACGGGCATCGGGATGGACCCGGCGTTTATCCCGAAGATCTTCGACGCCTTCACCCAGGAGGACAGCAGCCGGAACAACAAATACGGCAGCACGGGCCTGGGCATGGCCATCACCAAAAACATCGTCGAGCTGATGAACGGGACGATCTCCGTCCAGTCGGAGAAGGGCGTGGGCAGCGAGTTCACCGTCGTGGTCACGCTGACCAACTGCGAGCACCAGGGCGCCGGGGCGCGCCTGATGAAGCCCGGAGATCTGCGCATCCTGGTGGTGGACGACGACGCGATCGACGCCGAACACGCCCGGATCGTGCTGGACGAGGCCGGCATCCAGGCGGACACCTGTTTCAGCGGAGAGGAAGCGCTGCAAATGCTGGAGGTCCGGCACACCAAGCATGAGCCGTATCATCTGGTGCTGCTGGACTGGAAAATGCCGGAGATGGACGGTCTGGAAGTGGCGCAGGAGATTCGGAAACGCTACGACAAGGAGACCACGGTCATCATCCTGACCGCTTTCAGCTGGGATGAGATCATGGACGAGGCCCTGCACGCGGGGGTGGACAGCTTTCTCGCAAAGCCCCTGTTCTCCTCCCATGTGATCGATGAATTCGAGCGCATCGCCCGGAAAAACAACATGAGCCTCTACAAAGAAAAGAAACGGGCGGAACTGAAGGGCAGACGGATTTTGCTGGCGGAGGACATCATGATCAACGCGGAGATCATGAAGCAGATCCTCCAGATGCGGGAAGCGGAGATCGATCACGCCGAAAACGGCGCAATCGTGTTGCAGATGTTCCGGGAAAGCGCGATGGGCCAGTATGACGCGATCCTGATGGATGTCCGTATGCCGGAGATGGACGGTCTGGAAGCCACGGCCGCCATCCGGGCACTGGACAGGCCGGACGCGAAGACGGTCCCGATCATCGCCCTGACGGCCAATGCCTTTGACGAGGATGTGCAGCGCTCGCTGCAGGTGGGCATGAACGCCCATTTGTCCAAGCCGGTGGAGCCGGAGCGGCTGTTTGAGACGCTGGAGGAACTCATCTGGGAAGCCGATCAGAAAAAAACGGTTCGAGCTTAAACGGGGCCGGACGAGCCCGCGCCCGTGTGCGCCCCAAACCCGGATGTTTTGCGCGGAGTGTTCTGATTCCCGCCGTCGCGCCAGGCGCGACGGCGGGAATCGGTTTTTGACAGATTTTTCCCGCATCGCCGGGGGCGCGGGGCAAGTTTCCGCTCCCCCTCTCATATACTCTGCCTGAGTTTGAGTGTATGGAGTTGGTGTGCGTGAAGCCGGACATTTCCCAGCGCGTTCGGGCGCTGGCGGAGTACATCATCGAGACCGGCGGGACCGTCCGGGCGGCGGGAGAGCGCTTCGGCGTCAGCAAGAGTACGGTACACAAGGACCTGACCGAGCGGCTGGAACAGCTGGACCGGGCGGCCTGGCTGCGGGTGCAGGGGGTGCTGGAGCGCAACAAGGCCGAGCGCCATCTGCGCGGCGGCGCGGCCACACGGGCGAAATACCGGGGCGGGGCCTGAGGGGACCGGGGCGTGCAGCGCGCCGCTGCTTGACTTTCCCGCCCCGGTAGAGTATAAATAGTATTTGCATTCCAGAACAAACCAAATCGACACAAATACAAACGAGGCGGCGCTCGCGCCCGCCGGGATGGAGGATGAACAATGGGAAACGCTGCGATTGTCGGCATCAACTGGGGCGACGAGGGCAAGGGCCGGATGGTGGACCTGCTGGCGCAGGACTATGACGTGGTGGTCCGCTATCAGGGCGGCGGTAACGCCGGACATACCGTGGAGAACGAGCGCGGCAAATTCGCCCTGCACCTGCTGCCCTCCGGCATTTTCCGGCCGGGCGTGAGGAACGTGCTGGGCAACGGCGTGGCCCTGGACCCGGAGAACCTGTGGAAGGAGATCGAGGACCTGCGCGCCAGCGGCGTCCCCATCGGGCCGGAGAACCTCTCCATCAGCGACCGAGCCAGTCTGCTGCTGCCCTGGCACCGGCGGCTGGACGGGCTGGAGGAGGGCCGCCTGGGCGACAGGCGCTACGGCTCCACCCGGCAGGGCATCGCCCCCTTCTATTCCGACAAATTCCAGAAAAAGACCGTGCTGGCCGGGGAGCTGTTTTACCCGGAGCGGCTGCGCCAGCACCTGACGGAGCTGCTGGAGTGGAAAAACCTGACGCTGACGGGCGTGTACGGGGCCGAGCCGGAGGACCCGGAGGCGCTGCTGGCCTGGATGGAGGACTACGGGGCCAAGCTGCGCCCCTTCGTCCGGGACACCGGCGCGCTGCTGCGCCAGGCCCAGGCGGCGGGCAAGTCCATCCTCTTTGAGGCCCAGCTGGGGGCCCTGCGGGACATCGACTTCGGCATCCACCCCTACACCACCTCCAGCAACGTCATCGCGGCCTACGCCCCGGTGGGCAGCGGCCTGCCCGGCGCGAAGCTGGACCAGGTGGTGGGCGTGGTGAAAGCCTATTCCACCTGCGTGGGCGAGGGGCCCTTCGTCACCGAATGGAGCGGCCCGGAGGCCGAGCGGCTGCGGGCCGAGGGCCACGAGTACGGGGCCAAGACCGGGCGGCCCCGCCGGGTGGGGGCCCTGGACCTGGTGGCCACCCGCTACGGGGTGCAGCTCCAGGCGGCCACGGCCCTGGCCCTGACCAAGCTGGACGTACTGAGCTACATGGACGAGATCCCGGTCTGCGTGAAATACCTGGTGGACGGCCGGGAGACCGAAGACTTCCCCTTCCCCGCCGCCCTGGACGCGGCGCAGCCGGTCTGCGTCACCGTGCCCGGCTGGAAGCAGGACATCCGGGATGTGCGCCGCTGGGAGGACCTGCCCCAGGCCGCCCGGGACTATGTGCTCCTGGTGGAGCGGGCCGTGGGCTGCCCCATCCGCTACGTCTCCGTGGGCCCGGAGCGGGACAGCATCATCCTGCGCTGAGGGGGTTGGGGCCATGTACGAGCGCTATGCGTCCCCGCTGTCCTCCCGCTACGCCTCCGACGAGATGCTCTCCCTGTTCTCCCAGCGCCGCCGGATCGAGACCTGGCGGCGGCTCTGGGTGGAGCTGGCCCGGGCCGAGATGGAGCTGGGCCTGCCCATCACCCCGGCCCAGGTGGCCCAGCTGGAGGCCAATATCACAAACATCGACTTTGACGCCGCCCGCCGACGGGAGCGGGAGGTGCGCCATGACGTGATGGCCCACGTCTACGCCTTCGGCCTGGCCGCCCCCGCCGCCGCCGGGATCCTGCACCTGGGGGCCACCAGCTGCTACGTCACCGACAACGCGGACCTGATCCTCTACCGGGAGGGGCTGCGGCTGCTGCGCGCCTCCCTGACGGCGCTGCTGCGGAACCTGGCGGCGTTTGCCGAGCGCTGGAAGGCCCTGCCCACCCTGGGCTACACCCACTACCAGCCCGCCCAGCCAGTCACCGTGGGCAAGCGGGCGACGCTGTGGCTCCAGGACTTCGCCTCCGACCTGGAGGAGCTGGACGCCCTGCTGGACGGGATGAAGTTCCTGGGCTGCCGGGGCACCACCGGCACCGAGGCCAGCTTCCTGGAGCTTTTCGCCGGAGAGGAAGACAAGATCGACGAGCTGAACCAGCGCCTCTGCAAAGCCTTCGGCTTTGACCGCTGCTTTGCCGTCTGCGGCCAGACCTATCCCCGGAAGCTGGACAGCCGCATCCTGAACTGCCTCAGCTCCATTGCCCAGAGCGCCCACCGCATGGCCAGCGACCTGCGGCTGCTCCAACACGACCGCCAGATCGAGGAGCCCTTCGAGACCCAGCAGATTGGCTCCTCCGCCATGGCCTACAAGCGCAACCCCATGCGCTGCGAGCGCATCTGCGCCTTGTCCCGCTATCTGATGGCCGACGCCATGAACGCCCCCATGACCGCTGCGGGCCAGTGGATGGAGCGCACGCTGGACGACAGCGCCAACCGCCGGATCAGTCTGCCGGAGGGCTTCCTCTGCGCCGACGCGGTGCTGCGCCTGTGCCGGAACGTGACGGCGGGCCTGGTGGTGAACGAGACCATGATCGACCGGGCCCTGCGGGACTATCTGCCCTTCCTGGCCACGGAGAACCTGATGATGGAGGCCGCCAAGCGCGGCGGCGACCGCCAGCAGCTCCACGAGCTGATCCGCCAGTGCTCCATGGAGGCCGCCGCCAAAGTCAAGCGCGGGGAGGAAAACGACCTGCTGGACCGGCTGGCCGCCTGTCCCGCCTTCGGTCTGAGCCGGGGGGAGCTGGAAGCCCTGCTGGAGCCGGCGCGCTACATCGGCCGCAGCGTGCAGCAGGTGGAGGCCTACCTGCGGGAGCTGGCCCCGGTGCTGGAGTCCGCGGAGGACAGCCCGGAGGCGGAGATCACGGTGTAAGGGTCCGGTTTAACAAGAATCACGGCATGAGGCAGGAAAGGGCCAAGCCCCTTCCCTGCCTCATGCCGTCCCATGCGCGCCTACTCCCCGCAGGGGTTCCGGGCCCAGCCACCGCCGCCCGGCCTTGACAAATCCCACGCGCTGGCATATACTTGCCCCAACGGCAATGAGGGGCAGGAGTAGCCCGGTTTCCGACGCACAGAGAGGACGCGGCTGGTGGAAGCGTCCGGACGGGACCGGGGGAAGGTGGGCCCGGAGCCGCGGGGGTGAAGCGCAGTAGTCCCCGCCGTCTCACCGGCGTGAACGGTGTTGGAGTGTCCCCCCGTGGAGGGGGGAAATTCAGGTGGTACCGCGGAAAGTTTTGGCAACTTCTCGCCCTGAAGCATTTTCATCATGTGGACGAAAAATGCTTCAGGGCGTTTTTCGTCGGAAGGAGAGGTATGTTATGAAAGAACTCCCGAAGGTCTACGAGCCCCAGGCCGTAGAGCAGAAGATCTACGCGTTCTGGGAACAAGGCAACTACTTCCACGCGGAGGTGGACCGCAGCAAGAAGAAAAAGCCCTTTTCCATCGTCATGCCCCCTCCCAACGTCACCGGCCAGCTCCACATGGGCCACGCCCTGGACTGCACGCTCCAGGACATCCTGACCCGCTACAAGCGGATGCAGGGCTACAGCGCCCTCTGGATGCCGGGGACGGACCACGCCGGCATCGCCACCCAGATCAAGGTGGAGGAGGAGCTGCGGAAAAACGAGGGTCTGAGCCGCTACGACCTGGGCCGGGAAAGGTTCCTGGAGCGGGTCTGGGCCTGGAAGGAGAAGTACGGCAGCCGCATCGTCCAGCAGCAAAAGCGCATGGGCGTCTCCTGCGACTGGGAGCGCTCGCGCTTCACGATGGACGAGGGCTGCTCCCGCGCCGTGCGGGAGACCTTCTGCAAGCTGTATGAAAAGGGCCTGATCTACAAGGGCAGCCGCATCATCAACTGGTGCCCCCACTGCCTGACCGCCCTGAGCGACGCGGAGGTGGAGTACGCGGACAAGCCCGGCCACCTCTGGTATATCCGTTATCCCCTGGCCGACGGCAGCGGGGACATCGTCGTGGCCACCACCCGACCGGAAACCATGCTGGGCGACACCGGCGTGGCCGTGAACCCGGAGGACCCCACGCAGAAGGACAAGATCGGCAAGACCTGCATCCTGCCCCTGGTGGGCCGGGAGATCCCCATCGTCGGGGACGAATACTGTGAGATCGGCTTTGGCACCGGCGCGGTGAAGATGACCCCCGCCCACGACCCCAACGACTTCGAGGTGGGCCTGCGGCACAAGCTGGAAGTCATCCGCGTCATCGCCGACGACGGGACCATCAACGAAAACGGCGGGGCCTACGAGGGGCTGGACCGC
>Ga0310697_10001190_pt1 | contig 31483 bp, 20 predicted proteins | sample 172DNAGHGlowgp2_FD_203883 | JGI IMG/M metagenome (GOLD analysis project Ga0310697, IMG submission 203883) | Sheep rumen microbial communities from Palmerston North, Manawatu-Wanganui, New Zealand - 1728 DNA GHGlow gp2 (v2) (version 2) | ecosystem: Host-associated > Mammals > Digestive system >... | reverse complement strand
CTTATTCCAATGATGTCAAAGAGCAATTTGGTCCCCTTATTCCGGGGTTGTTTGATAATATTTAACTCGTCCCGATTTTAACGGGACACTAATGTCTTCTCTTGATTTCTTCCCGCAGTTCCATGGGTTCCAACACCTCGACCTTTTCGCCTATAGCCAAAAGTTGACTTGAGAGTTCGGGAGTGAGACAGACGCGATACTGAAAATCACTGAACTGCTCATGCTTGGTGAGCACTTCCTCCTGAGTGCGATGCAAAGGTAAGGTCCGCAGATACTCCACCTGCTTGCCATACACACGGATGCGCACTTTCTGTGGCTTCAGTTCGTCATTCACAAAGATGCCCACACTATAGGCATAATACTTCTCTGCATCGAAATCCTCAGGCATTGTAAACTCTGAGTCTGTCGTCTGCAAATCAAGGACTCTATCGAGCGCCAGATGACGAAGGGAATCCTGCTCCTTCAGATTTCCAAGAATATACCACCGCTGATGAAAGACTTTCAGGGCGTATGGTTCTATATGATAGGTGTCGAGATGCTTTCCAAATGGTTGGTAATCAATCTCCAGCACTTTGTTTTGCTGCATGGCCTCAATGACTGGCTGCAGATATTCCACCCCATGCGGAATGTTCTCGAAGAGTATTCTTCCTTTCATGTTGTGTCCTGCAATAATCATGTTGGATAGCGAGAAAGAGTTGAGCAACCATTGCCGAGTCTTGTCCTCACGCAACTTCTGGGATTTATCAATATAATAATGATAACCGTCGGATGTATCGCATTTGATTGTCACACCGAATAATTCCTCGATTGCCCTTCGGTGTTGATGGAATGTACGTAGAGGCATCGGAACTCCGTCTCCCATGTAACTATCTTTCCATAGATTGCTGATTTCCTCGAAAGTCAGTCTCTTCTTCCGAAGGAAGGTATTCATCAGCCAGATGTAGCGGTTAAAAGTTTTACTGACCATATCATGATTCTTTTAGATTACAAATATACAATATACTTGTGCCAAAATCATGCACACCTCAGAAAAAAACTCAGGTGTGCAGTGTTTTTGCACATCTGATTCGTCATTTTGCCTAAAAACTCCTGAACTCATCGTATAATAATATACACATCTTTCGGAAGTAAAAATGGTAGTAAACTCGCTACGCTCATGGGAGTTATGTGCTTTGCACAGGACAATAGAACTTAAAATGTTTCTTAACTCATAACCTCTTAATTATTTAGTATCGTCCAGCACGAAAGTGCTTAACTTCCAACCAGCACTGCTTGCTTAACTCCCTATTTAACTTCATTTTATAACTTCCGAAACTTCAGTAATATATATGGAGCGCCATAAAAAAGCATAGAAACCAAATTATCAAAATATTCAGATATGATTTACAGAGGAAGTATTTCAGCACCTGGTCTTGGAGAGTACTATTATGTGTATGGCGACAGGTGCTATGTGGAATATACCTTAAAAGGTATGTTGCAATGGATTAAAGAGAACGAATGCGACATTGTCACATCGGAAATCGAGACAGTATTCGAGTATGGATGGAGGAAAATCAAGCGATTCTTTGGAACTCCTTGCTGGAAAGTGGCGTGGTGGAAAGAACACTTCGTAATCACAACCAAACGAAGACACCCGAGAAGAAGACGCCCCCAAAAGGGTAAATAGTCATCCATCCGTCACAAATCCGTGCAGAATATCCCATAATTATACTATCATCGATGAAAAGATGTATATTTGCAGCATCAATTCAAAAAGACATGATTATGGAAAACATAAAGAAAGATATGATTGCATGCTGTGGACTGGATTGCCGGAAATGCGATGCGTATATCGCCACACAAAACGATGACCAAGCTTTGCGGGAGAAGACCGCAAAACTATGGTCAGAATTGAACCATGCGCCCATTCTGCCCGAACACATCAATTGTGACGGTTGTCGGGCAAACGGTAGAAAGACGGTTTATTGTGAGAGCCTCTGCGCCATTCGTCAGTGTGCGATGAAGAAAGGGGTAAACACCTGTGGCGAGTGCGCCGAAATAAATGTCTGCCCCACTCTTTGCGCAGTCACAGCAAACAACCCTAAGGCCTTGAAAAATCTTCAGAGGGAAAAAATCTTAACTCTTAACTCTTAATTCTTAACTCTCTAAGAACTCAATCTCCACAATTCTGAGTTCATTCTTGGTGTCACCACCGTTTTTGGCCTTGAAGAGGTCGAGTTCTCCTGCGGCTGGTTCTGCCACCTCCACGATGCCACCAAAAGCATCCTTATCCTTGCCTGCGCCTTTCAGGCGGATGGTTATCTCGTCGGTCGGAACCTGTTTTGATGGTGTCAGATGGATGTAGCCAAGACTACGTTCGGTTTCTCCACTCCAAATGAGTGTCTGGCCGGCATAAATCTCAAGGGGATAACTGCGCAATCGCCAGCCTGTGAGCTTCATGCAGATATCGTCAACGACCGCCTCATGCTCCAGTTTATAGGTAATCCATGCCGTGGAGAGACGACCGTCGTTCTTCCATTCCGAGAGTTCGTTGTCGTCGAAACTACGGGACGCATGGTCTGAGTCATAACCCGCCTTCGCTGAGACAATCTTCACCCCGCTTGCCAATTCTGTATAGGAAGGGGTAAGAGGGGTCTCACCACGCACCAAACTGCCCTTCAGCGAGAGTTGTGGAAGGAGATTGTCACTTTTCACACTTTTCGTTTTCACCTTTATCTCAGCCTTCGGCAGTCCTTCGGCTTGGGCAATGAGACGAACGACTCCAGCCTTGGTGGTTGTACGGACCAAGACGCGGTTCACACCACATTCCACGGGGAGAGAAGTCGCACCCACAAAGTTGTCAGAGATATTCTTAGTGGCTGCCGCATCGAGGAGTCCTTCCGGACGGTTGTCGTCGGGTCGCTGGAGAGACTGGTTGTTGCGAGCGGCAATACCGCCAACCCACTGGGCCTCACCCTTCAACTCGAAATGGACCATACGGTCGTCGAGTGGACAACGCCTGCCCTGCTTATCAAGCACCTCCACCTGAAACAGCACCATATCAGCGCCATCGGCCTTCGTGCCTTCGGGGTTCTCCATGGCCGTGAGTTTCAACCGATAGGGTTCTCCCGCTGTTTCCAGTTGATATCGACTGCCGTCGGAAGCAACGGCTTCAAGGATTCCTGGTTCAAAAGTCACATTCTCGAAAGTGAAAAGGTAACGGTAACGCTGTTTGCCCTTACCCAACGAACGTCCATTCAGAAACAGTTCCACCGCATCGGCAGTGGAGACCACATACACAGGTTTGACAACAGACGTATCATAGTTCCAATGACCGACAATATAGGTTTTTGGAGTCTCTGGCTCTACCCATCCATTCCACATCACCTGATGCACGAAGAAAGCGTCTTTTGGAATACGCATGGCATCGGTGACACCACTCGTGCGGTAGTTCGACTCACCACGGTGGTGGGTATTGGTATCGGAGAACACAATCTTCACACCACCCGACGAGACGCGCGTGCCTGTACCTGGACGCTCACGCCAGTAGTCGTACCAGCGACGAACCATCTCAACGGCAAACTGGTCCATATTGTGATTGTACTCCCGAGCTGGCTGATTGCGATAGAGAGGACCCTCGCCCTCCTTGTGGTAGGGGTAACTCCATTCGTCCCAGTACTTGCGCAAACCCTCGTCACGACAGTATTCCATCGCCCACATAGGATGCTTCTTCGATTTGTTGATATACAGCATCTCGCCACCATACTCAGACTCGTCGATGTCGAGCATCTCACGACTACCGACAGCGCGTCCACCATGAGGGTCGTACTGGTCGCGGATGGCCTTCATTTCCATGATATGGTCACGGCTGACACTCTCATTTCCACTCTCATAGAAGAGGATGCTTGGGTTGTTGCGGTTGTAGATGATGGCATCGCGCATCAAGGCCTTCCGCTGTTCCCAACGTGCACCATCCACATCCTTCTCAGCATCACCGGCGGGCATCGCCTGAGGCAAACCCACCCGGTCGCACGACTCGATGTCCTGTTTCCAAGGTGTGACGTGCATCCAGCGAACCATGTTGGCTCCCGACTCCACCATCAATCCATTGGAGTAGTCGCTGAGCCAAGCGGGAACACTCAACCCTACTCCAGGCCATTCATTGGAGGTGCGCTGGGCATAGCCATGCACCATCAGCACTCGGTCGTTCAGCCATATCTTGCCATCCTTGAACTCTGTCTTGCGAAAACCTGTGCGAGTGATGACATGGTCAAACTCCACATCGTTTTCCTCCAGTGAAGTCTCGACGGTGTAAAGGTAGCCATATCCCCATGACCACAGGTGCAAATCGCCGGTTGTCGTGTTGGCGGCATGAAGGGTGGTGGTCTCGCCGGGTTGTAGGGTGACGACATCAGACATCGTGAAGAATATCATCTTGCCTTCACGGTCGCGCAAAAGCATCGTCATACGGAACGTGCGCGGTTTGTCGTCGTCGTTCTTCACCTGACTTTCTGCATGGATAGTCGCCACACGATGATTCAGGTGACGAGGCCATTTATAGCCAAAGTCTGTGGCATAAACGTAGGTACCTGTGGTACCGAGGTTGGAGTATAGGGGCAACGTCTGATAGAGTTTGTCAGTGATGTGCAGATAGACGTTCTTGGGTATGCCACCGTAGTTGGCATTGAAGTTCTTGTCATTCCACTGATAGCGGCTGTCGAACTCGCGGGAGCGGTAGGTCCAACTGTTGTCACAACGCACGGCCAGCACATTCTCACCTTCCTTGACATAAGTTGTCAAGTCGAAACCGCAAGCCATCACTCCATTCTCGCTGAAACCCAGATGATGGCCATTCAGGTAGAAGTCTGCCCCTTGGCGCACACCTTCAAACTCGATGAACACTTTGCCTTGCAAGTCTTCCTTGGTCAGTTTGAAGTGCTTGCGATACCAACAGATGGTGTCCGTCAGGTCGACAATGTCCTTGCGGAAAGCCTCATCACCATTGAAGGCGTATGGCAGCGTCACTTGTTTCCACTGACTGTCGTTGAAAGAAGCCTTGCTGGCTTCTGGCATATCGCCTACACACAACAGCCAATCTGCGTTGAAATTGAGTTTCTTTCGCTCCACAGCCCCGGCATCCAATGCAAGAGCCAATGCCAGCATGGCAACGAATACAGTCTTTAGCGGTCTCATCCTGATGCTTTTATTTTACCAGATACTTTTTACCGTTGATGATATAAATTCCTTTCCTGAGATTTACAGCAGACTGTTTTCTGCCGTTAAGGTCATACACATCCATGTTACTCAACTCTTCTGCCGTAATCTCCTCGATGCCTGTGGGGTCTGCCACCACTCGAAGGATACCCTCTGAAGCCAGGGCGCTGTAGTCCCAGAGATAGCCCTCCATAGGCACTGCAGGCTCAAAGGTCGGAGTTCCCGTGAGGGTAATGGTACCTGTTCCTGTAAAGACCTTGTAGTCGGTGTCTGTTGCCCAATCATCAGAAAGGCGTTCCATGCGGAATACAGGACTGTTGAGGGTAACTTTTCCCGACACCTTGAAATCATCCACACTGCGGGCACTGCGACCGCGCACACGGATGGTTCCACCATTTTGCACATTGAGATTGCCTGTGATGTTAAGTGTGCCCACAGTAATGCCATTGGCTTTTCCTGCTCCTACTGTACCTCCCTTGCTGACGGTAACATTGGCGGTTGTACCTGTTCCTACCACCATTCCTCCATTGGCGGCAGTCACCATAGCCGACGTGGTGGAAGTGCTGTTATCAAGGCTGACTGCACCCTCATAGACGTTGATTTTACCTGCACTCTGTCCTGTAAGCGAAAGCGTTCCCTCTCCGTACTTGTTCAAGGTGGCGTTCTGTCCGATGATGCCCGCGAATGTGGTGTTCGTTCCAAGGTATCCGACATTCCAGGTGCTGGTTCCGAGTTGGGCATCGGCGGCTGTGCCGCTGAGCGCGCCAATCTTGTGCGTCAGACTCGTTTCCGATGCGCTCTGACTTTTCACACCCACTGCGTAAACACCTTCCCCAAGCATGAAAGTACCCTTCTGCATGTTCATGCCCGAAGTCAGTCGGAATTGTCCTCCTGTGGGATTAAGGGTTCCCTCGAAGTTAGTGAGATTGGTCTCGAAGTCTCCGCGGACGTATGGGAAACTGATTTTCACAGTGCCTTCGCCAGAGAGCGAACCTTGCACCTTGCAACGCTGTCCTGTACCGATGGTGAGCGTCTTTCCTTTCTGCACAGTGATGGCGTTGTTGAGTGCTGGTACAGCACTGGTGGAGTTGTTGTTGAACACCCTAATCGTGGCGTTTCCTGTTACGTCTATCTTGGAACCAGCCTTTCCCAAAGTGGCGTTCCATGCACCTTGTGAGAGTGTACCGCCTTCAAGGACAGTTCCTGCATATCCGTTGTTGCCACCGAAGTTCAAGTTCAGTTGGCCAGCCCCCTTCTTCACCAGCACACCCTTACCTGTCAACGCTGATTGCAAGGTAGTTGTGCTATTGGCGGGTATGTTAATGCCTGCAGAGTCAGTCAGCACCACATTGCGGTCGGATGCCGCATTAGTGTGGTTCACATTCAGAGTAGCCTTACCTATCTCTATCGTGGTACCAGCACCGAAACAACTCTCAACGCCTTTGTTCTCCAGATTCTTTACCGTCACTGTGCCTCTGTTTAGGATTGTCTTGCCAGTATAGTCGCTCTTTGTGGCATTGAGCACCAAAGCGCCGGCTCCGTCCATTACCAAATCACCTTTACCACTGAAGCCACCATCACCATTGAAGGTGTATTTACCACTGTCATGTGTGAAGCGCACACCACCTGTCACCATTTTGTCGGTCAGGTTCACAGTACGCTGTGTAGCTTCTTCGGGGAAGATGATTTCATCGTTGGTCACAAAAGCCACAGCAATGTCGTTCAAGGAGAAATTGGCTGTCTGATAGTCCCAGTTACTATTTTCCGCACCCGTCCAAAGCACATCCTTGGCAGCTTCACGCATGTCGCGAATCACAAGCACTATCTGCTTTTCGCGAACATCTACCACATAGTTCAGGCCTACAAGACCACGTACTTGAATGTTTTTCGCATCGGCGGAAAGCGTACCTGTGCATTCCATCAACACATACTCACCTGCCGTGGGTTTTGACTCTGCAAGAACAATGGTCAAAGTGTTCGTTTTGTTCAAGGAAAGGTTGCCGTTCACTTTCACAAGGTCGCACTTCACGTCACCCTCGGTCTGCAGATTCAGTTCCACAAACACACCACCAGTAAGTGTCAGGTCTTGATTGGATGTAATCAAGCCAAAGGGTTTGTCTGGTGTTCCCGGCGAGAGACGGCATCCTTCATAATTGAGTCCTCCTTCAAAGGTCACACTGCCGTTGAGCACAGCATTGCCAGCCAAAGTTCCTTTGGCACGAAGTTCCAGAGGTCCTGCCATTGTGCCATTGAGCGCAAGAGTTCCTTCGCTGACAATCGTCTTACCCGTGGTAGTGAAGTTGCCGTTGAAGGTGGCAGTACCTAACTGAGATTTGAAAACGTCTCCCGTTCCACCAAGGTTGCCGCTGAAGGTGTAGTCCTTGTCTTTGGGATTCATCAGATAAGTGGCTTTAGGTTGTACATCGCCTTTTATCTCCACAACAGACGCATTATCGCCTGTAAGGTCGAAGATGACGCTCTGACCGTTATCGAAAGGAAGTTTTTGCTTCTGGTCGTAAGATGAAAAGCCATGGCTTCCTGCACTCCAAACGCCATTGACATAACGCAAGTTGGTCTCCATTACAGGGGGCAGTGGTGGCAAAGGCATCCCCGCGCCCAAATAGAAACTGGTGTTGGGGTGCTGATAGTAGCCACGGGTGGTACAGTCGCCACGATAATGCGGGTCTTGCTGCAAGCAGTAGATACTGAAGTTAGTCGTCAGGTTAGTGCTGTATCCCACGATTCCCGTGCTGTGGTCATCGCTTTGCTTTGCCAGAATCACTTCTTCACGCCAATCGCCGATAATGTCACCCATGAAAGCAGGTCTTGTGCCTGTGGCGGCCATTGCTCCCCAATTGGCTTCTCGTGAAAACTCAATAAGGCGTGCCTTACCTCTTACTGTTGTCACCATCAGGTTTGTGCCCCACCCTTTCCCTCCAGGGGAAGACAATTCCTCACGAAGCAAGTCACCATTCCACCAACAACCCTCAAAACAGGTCGAGATGCCCCATTGGGAACGGGTTTCGCCTGTTCCGTCTCCCTGGCAGTCGTAGATATAGTCATCAGTGAAACTATAGATTTCATAGCCTAAATGACTTGGGTCTATGTCCATACATGAGCCACGACCCACGTCATAGACGCTGGGCAGGTACCATTCCTTTATACGCTCGCCTGTCGCTGGGTCGTAGATGAGTTGACCAAGCAGTGCACTTTGCTGGATGGCAAAGACTTCCATACCTGGTCGTTCAGGGTTGATATCGCTCACGATGAAACGGTCACCATGTCCGATACCGGGACTCTTGAACCATCCTGTCAATGGGTTGATGCTGTAGCCTCCCTGCAACATCTCATCACGTCCGTCACCATCCACATCAGCCACTCGCAGTTGGTGAAACTCGGCAGGCCAAGGACGTTTGTCATTGCGACTCCATGTGGCACTCTGATGCCAGTTGGAAGCCACGCCTCCATTCCAATCGTAATCCCATGAGAACACATAATTATGATGGGTCTTGTTGTTATCGCGGTCAAGACACTCCATCACCAATGACGGATGCACGCCATCAAGGTAGCAGATAGAGAAATGCCCGTCCATTGCGGAATAATTGTCGCTCATATAGTCGCTACGGTTGTCGCGGGTATAGGAATCACTGCCGTCCTTTACCTTGCTGTAGTCCAGTTCACTGCAAGCCAGTTCCTCACCCGTCGCACCATCGATGACCGACACATAGAACGGGCGATTGCGCTTCGACTGAGTCCTATAGTCCACAATACCGTCTCCATCCACATCTGCCTTAGAACTGCCCATGGCATATTTACCCCATGTCTCGTTGGACTTATCCCAAAAACGAGTGCCGTCGCTGGAACGAACCATCACCTCACAACGTCCATCGCAATTGATGTCGTAGGCCACAACCATGTCATTCTGACCGCCACAGATGTTCACGTTCGGTCCCATATCTACAGTCCACAAAAGGGTGCCGTCCAACAGGTATGCCTGAATCTTGTGACTCGTCGTAGCCGTATTCTCTTCTTGGTCGGTCTCGTCTGAACTCACAGCACCTGCAAACAGTCGGTCAACGACTACGGCATCCACCTCTCCATTGCCGTCCAAATCCATGGGCCATACGTATTTCGTGCGATACTCATCGCGTTTGATGACTGTGTTGTCGAAGTCAAAGTCAAACCATACATTGTCCCAAGGATAGGATTTATATAGAAAAGGAGCACTCATTTCACCTTCAACCCCATTGATAATTGCACTGACAGCAAATTCTGTGTTAGCGGTCAATGACGATGGTGAGTAATTGGTTTTGGTTAAGGGAGTGGAATTGACCTTTGTATAGTTCTCACTGCCCGCTTTACGTTGGTAGAGGTTGTAGGTCGTACCTTCAGGCTCTTGTGCCAGTTTTCGCCAGGAGATTAAAGCTCCGCTACCACCATCTGCTGTACGACTTGTTCCACTGCGTTTCACAGCGACCACACCACGCCCCAATCTCTGCTGGATGCGCTGGGCGTTCATTGTCATGGGCAGGAGCATCATCACTGCCATAATGAAGAAGTAATTGAAAATTTTCATTGAGTCATTAGTTTATAGTCAATATTCTGGTTGCAAAGGTCGGTTTTTTTCGGAAAAAAGCCTTAAAACCTCGTCGCAGATAATAAGAAAATCGTTGCAAAGTGCCGTTTTTAGTAGTCTTTTGGCAGCACACCATACTTTTCTTTGAAACATTTGGTGAAATAGCTGGCGTATGAGAAACCGACCATGTCGGCGATTTCATTCACGCTATATGAGGTGGTGCGCAACAGTTGGGCAGCGCGTTCCAAACGCTGGTTGCGGATGAAATCAGTGGGTGTTTGCCTGGTGATGGCGCGCAACTTGCGGTGAAGGTTGGCACGGCTCATACAAAGGTCACTGGCCAAAGCGTCCACTGAATAATTGGAATCCATAATATGGTCAGCAACGGCAGCAGCGGCTTTGTCAAGAAATTCCTGGTCGGCAACAGAGAGTTTGTTAGATTCCTCTTCTACACTTTCCTGTGGTTGTTCCTCCTGATAAACTTCCGTTACCTCAATTGTTTCCTCGCTTTCCTTCTTTTTCCTGCGTTTCAAAAGGAAGTAAACGGCTGTGAAGAAGACAACAGCAAGAATACCCCACAGCCATGCGGATTCAAACCATCGCGTTGGGCGCACAAGAGTCAGCACTGTCGTTGGCTTGCACCAACGGCCGAGATGGTCTGTTGCACGCACTTGAAGATGGTTGGAACCGGCAGGCAAACGGGATAATTTAATGATATGCTCACCTTCTGACAACTCCGTCCATGTTTCGCCTTCATTCAGTCGGTATGCGAACTGCACCTGCAACGCATGGTCGAAATCAAGAGTGGAAAGATATACCTCCACAAGGTCGGTCTGCTTTGGCAATTCGAGCGTCTGTTGCCCTAACGACATCAGATGCTTTTTACCATCTGTACTGTAGGCGGTGGCAATGGGACGGAGGTCAGCAGTCGTGGTGTCGGCTGTCAGCTGACGGCTTTGCAAGTGAAACAGCATGTTCTTGCCCACTCCTTCAGAAAGCAACAAGGCTGTATCGCCTTGCAATTGCAGATGACGGAACTGTGTGCTGTCCAAGAGGGTTGTCAGTCTGCCATCCTTCCACTGGCAGATGCCTCGCGCCTTACTCAGCAAGTAAAGGACTTGTGAACGCTCTGAATAGGCCATGCTGCGCAACTTGTCAAGGTCGCCTTGCAACAAGGTCAGTTGATGACCGTCATAACGATAAAGGGAATGATATGTACCTATATAATACTGCGAGGAAGGCAGTTGAGCCCATGATAATACAGTGGCATCGTTAGTAGGTGCCTGTTGGCCCATCACTGAATCGAGCACATGTTTCTGCTCTTCTGCAGATATGTGTTCCTGTGGGTTGGCGGGATAGTCGCTCCACTGGCATTCCTCCATCTTCCAACGACCATTTTCATTCCTCATCCTGACGACGCCAGCATTCCATAGTCCTATCCACAACGTACTGTCTGCATCAAAACTGAGCGACAAAACACTGCGGTTCTTGCCCTCCCACACCGTCTCGAATCGCTCCAGCAGTTCCGCCTGGGCAGAGAAATGCAACAACTGGTTGCGATAGGTCAGCCACATACTACCATCAGCCACTGGCAACATACATGAGATTCGCTTATCTGACAATTCATTGTCTTCCTGGGCGGTTCTCAAGATTATCGGACTGATGGAATAGTCATGCTTACTCAGAATATAGGCGCCCTCCTTAGTGCCAAACCAAATCTCCGTGCCTTTCGTTTGTTCCGCAATGCACAACAAGTCATTGCTTCGCAATAAGTCAGGGTGCTGACGGTCACTACGGAAAATCTCGGTTTCATATCCGTCGAAACGGCATAGTCCTGTGCCTCTGCCACCATACCACCAGAACCCCTCTGTGTCTTGCAGACGGCATACCACATCCTCACCATTCAAGGAAGAAGGAGGGGTGGTCTGTACAGAGGAGACCGCGATACTTGGCTGAGACATGGCTACAGGAATACTCAGCAAGAAACATAATATGCAGTCAATAAATCTCAATTTTCTACATTTTTCAAGACATAAAAAGGGCCTATCTGCATGTCGTCATAGTGTAACGCTATAGGTATCCTTAATAGTCTTCATCAGCATATACATTTTGTTCTCATCGCAAAGTTAACAAAAAATATCATAGTAATGTGAGTTCGATGAGAATATTTTAACGTCAGTCCGATGAATTGATGAGAATTACAAGAAGGCATTGACTTACATGATAATTCATGTTAAAAGTCTGTCATTCCTGCAATGCTTTGAGGAAAATTCAGTAACTTTGTGCCGCAAAGTATGTAACGAACGTTTATATTTGGCATAGATAACCGTACAGAATACGCAGATAACGGTCATTAAGCAGAATGAAGATGACCATATCAGCCATCAATCAATGATCATAATAAAAACAGATAAATCGGAACTTGTATGATTGTATCAAAGAAATCTATTGGATTAATCGTCCTATTGTTTATGCCTTGTTTTGCTGTTGGTCAAAACTCCGTGGACAGCACAGCATTCAGACAAGATAGCATAGACATTAGAACTGACTCGTTACGTCTGCGGAATGCTATGTACAACTGTGATACAGTTAGAAACGACAGTTTTCGAAAGCAGCACAGACTATCTTTTGTCCGCAAAGAGCAAGGACTGACACGAGGCATAAGTCCTAATGCTGTAAAAAAGCAGAAGTTCGATCCATATAAAAAGAAGTTTACCGATTTGCGAATAATGGAAACAATCGGTTCGCACATAAGGAGATAATTAAATTCCGATTTACGAGGATATAAATCCTTAATTGTTGACTACGAGTCCAACCAACGTTTGACAAATGACACTTTATCCTTGCTGACGATAATTTCCTCTTCAGGAAAGGCTATCATGTGAATGCGCATCTTGCCAAGGAAAAAGGAGGATAGTTTTAAGACGGCTGGGGCACTGACGATGTACTGGCGATTGACACGCATGAAACGTTGAGGGTCGAGTTGGCTCTCTGCTTCTTCAAGTGTCATATTCAATACATAACTCTTCCCGGAAAGGGTGCAGAGACGCACAACACCTTCACGGATGACGATGTGGCTCACCTCGTTGACAGGGATAATGAGGTACTCGTCAGCATGATGTGGAATGAGGAAACGCTCACGATAACGAATGGTCTGGTTCTTCACCGATTCCAACAACTGTGCAATAGCATCAGTGGTGGTAAGCCTTACTTTTGCCAAGGCCGTCTGAAGCTCTTCTTCGTCAATTGGCTTCAGTAGGTAGTCGATGCTATTGTAACGAAAAGCCTGTACCGCATAATGGTCGTAGGCCGTAGTAAAGATAAGGGGAATGGCCTTCGGCACGGTTCGCAAGGACTCGAAGCTGAGGCCGTCGCCCAACTGGATGTCGGACAATATTAAATCTACGTCATTCTGTGTCTTATCGGAAAAGAATGCCTTCACTTCTGCATTGCTGGCGACTACACCCACAATCTCATGCTCCCTTTCGAGCATTCTCCTCAAACGGTCAGCACTGCTCTGTTCGTCTTCTATAATCAGTATCCTCATCGTTGTATAGGAATTAGCGGAATGATGACACAATAGTCATTGTCTGTATCGCGGATGACTACTTTCTGAGATGTCAGCAGTCGGTAACGTTCCACAATGTTATGCTGTCCCACGTTGGTGGAAGGGTCTGGTGTAAGTGGGCTCTGGGAAACACCATCATTCGTGATGGGCTGCTTGTGATTGCTGACACTGATGCGTTGACCATCACAATCTACATCGATAATGAGAGGATGAGCCTGCGTATGCTCGTTATGCTTGATGGCATTCTCTATCAGCATCTGCAACGCTGCAGGTGGCAGTTTACCCTGACGGGTGGCGACGTCGGGCGCTATCCTCACCTGGATTCCCTCGCCGAATCGCTGATTCAGCAGGGAGAGATAACGGTCGAGAAATGCCAACTCCTCTTGAAGCGTCACCGTATCGTGGTCGAGGTGTGATAACGTGTAGCGGTACACTTTAGAGAGGTTCATCAGGTAGTTGGACGCACGTTTGGGGTCAACCTCTATCAAGTCGGCAAGAATGCTGAAGTTGTTGAACACGAAATGCGGACTCAGCTGGTTTTCCAAAGCCTGCAAACGAAACTTGTCGCGTTCCTTCTCCGTACGCTCACGCCACCGCCAATAATAGAGCGTTACGACGGTAGTAAACAAGCAGCAGGCTGCATAATCCACCAGAACCACCCACGACTTCCAGGGCCAACCGTACTTGAAGGCTTCTCTGAAATGTTCGTCGGTGATGAGCCACATCATGTAATAGAACAACAGTCCCAGAACTGACAGCCCCAACACCAAGAGCACACCATACAGGAATCTTTTTATCTTCATCTGCCTATTATCAGAGATTCATGAGCAAAGATACAAATTATTTCTAATACAATGGTTACTATCAGCGTTTTTACCACCAACCGCCATTCCAGTCACCATAACCTCCACCCCATCCTGAGGAGTTCCCGCTATCGCTGCCCATTGCATTCTTTCCTCCTAAGATGTTGAACTTATAGACGACTCTGAGCATCGCGTACTGATAGATGGCATTGTTGCGTGAGTCGGTGCGCATAAGGGCGGAGATGTTTCGGCTGATATTGGTCTGCTGTCCGAGAATATCGTTGAATTCTAACATCACGGTAAGTGCACGGCCTTTCAGAAATGAATGGGCTACCTGAGCGTTCCACAGCAGTTCATTGGTGTTCATCTCACGCTGTGAATATCCACGTCGGCTACTCATGCCGATATCGGTGTTGAGGGATGTTCCCCAAGGAGTTGTCCATTCAAATTCAGCTCCATAAGAAAAGTCATAGGTGTTCATGTTACCCATCTCGTTCATGTTGTTCTTTGAATGAGCATAGTTAAGCTGACCGTTGAGAGAAACGCTGACATGCTGCGTGCGGTAAGATAAATCAAGCTCGGAGTCAAGGTCCACGCTCTTAGTGATGGACTTCAGGTCTTGGACATCATCATCTCCTGATGCATTGTTGTAGAAACCGATGTGGCGTGAATAGTTACCACCCAAGTCAATACCGATGTTAAATGCCTTCTCTTTTCCCAGACCAGTGTTGAACCCTACACCACCTCCACCGTTCCAGTTGCCATTGATATTCATGGGCATGGTGGTACGCACACCTGTCTGATTATCGAATGTCGTTTTGTTGTCGATGCTGTTTCGGGTAGCGTTGAACCAAAACCAAGAGTAAATGCCTTGCTGACGCTCGACTTTGTAGGTGTTGAAATTGGCAAAGATATTGTGAGAGAACGAAGGTTTCAAACCTGGATTACCTTTGGTGATAACTAGTGGATTGGAATCGTCTTTGATATCTAGCAAATTGGTCATGCTTGGTTGGCTTGTGCGACCGTTGTATCGCAAAAAGAGGTTGGTCTGCTTGTTGAAGTTCCAGCGGAGGTTAACACGAGGTGCGACGTTGAACACGTTTCGTGTAATCTCAGGATACTCATAGCCCATGTACTTGTAGTTGAGCGTTGTCCGTTGAGGCAGGAAGTCAAGGCCGATGCTGACGTTGTATTTCTCACGCACCTTACGAAGACTGAGGTTGATGGTCTGGTTGTAGTTACGGTATTCTGAGAACTGACTGAGTCTGTTGGCGACGGAATCAGTGCCATCAAGCACATATTGCATGTCTTCCATGAACTTGAGTACAGCATTGATGTTGTATCGGTTGTTCTGCATGCTTTGCGACAAGGTCTGATAGGCATCCGACTCGTAAATATATGCACGGCGGTCGTTTTTACTGTAACTGAAGTCGTAACTGTAGCTCATTTGGAGATAGGTCCTGTCGGCTATAGGCTCACTGTAGGTGAGTTGCCCCTGAATACCGTAGTTCTTTGACGGGGTCTCATAGTAACGGTTATTCTGCTGGTTGGTTCCTAAGGAATTATAAGTGATGTTGGCTGCTGACAGTTGCTTGCTACGTCCGTCACTATAGTTACCTGTGACACGCAAAGTGAGGTTACGCCCTCTGTTGTTGAACTTACGGTTCGCCTGCAGTTCTCCATTGAAACTGGTATTGGTGCTATAACTCTGATTGCGGCTGGTATTGGTGTTGACCACAATATCCATCAAATTGTTGAGAATGGTGTTGGCGGGGTCAAGGGCATCACCCCCCGACACAGCGGCTATCTGGTCGTTATAATCAATGGCATGGGCTGTAATATCGTTCGGATTGTCTTCGTATGAACCCGACAAACTGTTGCTTCTTCCCCTGTTGCGTGAATAGGTGATGTTGGGACGGAAAATGATGTTGGTCATCGTATCTGGTTTCCATTCGAAACGGAAGTTGCTGAAAACACGCTGGTTGGATGTAAAGTTCTTGCTGTAATCCTCATTGAACTTGGCTAAAGACGCATTGAAATATTGCGTTGAAGACGTGTTCTCTGTATCGCTGCCATCATATCGATAACGGATGCTTCCACCCGTCTCGAGCTTTGGCTTGGCTGTGGCGAAATTGGCACCTATCTCCTTGCTGTTGCGCAGGCCACCGCCCCAGCCGCCCCAGCGTCCGCCACCACCGCCAAAGCCCATATCGGCCACGTTGTTGGCACCACCAAGAAAAGTGGCCTGGAAGTCGTCATTGAAACGATTGACATTGAAACGCTCTGCATATCGCTTTTCTGTACCCACTCCTAAGTTCACATTGCCAAACCATCCGTTTTTCATGCCTTTCTTCACGGTCAAGTCTATCACGGTCTCTTCTTGTCCATCGTCGATTCCTGTCACACGCGACAAGTCGCTTTTCCTGTCGTAGGTCTTGAGATTGTCAATCATTTCTGTAGGGATGTTCTTCATCGCTACCTCCTTGTCGTTCAAGAAAAACTCCTTGCCATCGACAAGGATTTTGCTGACACTCTTGCCGTTGATGGTGATATTGCCATCTTTGTCCACCTTCGCACCAGGAAGCTGCTTAATCAGGGCTTCGAGCGTGGAGCCTTCTGGAACTCGGTAAGCCGCAGCATTATAGACAAGAGAATCACCCGACACCGCCACTTTAGCGGCATTGGCGGTCACCTCTGTCGCTTTCAGAAGAATGGCGTCAGGTGACATCGTGATGTATCCAAGGTTGACATTTTTTTTCTTCTGCGTTTTAAGATCCACTCCGACATACTTGGTGACAAAACCAATGTATGAAATCTTCAGCGTATATTCCCCTTTCTTCACATTCTTGAAAAGAAACTCACCCTGAGCGCCTGTGGCTGTTCCTTCCACGAACGAACTGTCAGGCAAAGCCAGCAACTGCATGGTTGCTGCGACAACGGCTTCACCCGTTTCCTTCTCGACCACTGTACCGCTGACGTTAAATGAGCTTTGTGAAAACATGCTGACGCATGACAAAAATGTCATGGCTAACAAGGAAAAAAGTTTTTTCATTTGTGATGATGATTTGATTTTCTTATTCTAAATGCAGTCTATAACAGCAAAACTTCGATTGAACAAACCAAAGTGCTTGTCGTTTTTTGCCTCTTATGAGAAACCCCTGTTGGTTTTACAATGCAAAAGTACACTATCCTCACACAATATAAAAGGGTAAAATCAGTGAAACGGAATTTTTCAACGCTGAATTGCCGTATCGATAAGTTGAATGTTTCTTATTTCTTAATTCTTAATTCTTAACTCCCCTTTTAACTCCCTATTAATAAAAAAGCGCATCAGCAAAAGTTGATGCGCTCACAGAATAAGGTATTACTTGTCATTCAATCACCAGTACAGTGATAGAATATGGTGCAAGCGTGATGGCGAAATCCTTGCCCACCTTCTGGGTCGATTCTTGAGGAACGATGTTGCGAGGATTGTCAATAGAATTGGTGTCGGTAGGCTGTGCGGACTTCAATTCTATCTTCTTGGCCTTGGACTTCACTTTCTTACCGCCTTCCAACTTGATGTTCAAGGGCTGGGCTTTGCCAACTGCATTGACGAGTTTGAGGTAAACTTTTCCATCCTTGGAATCTGAAGTGGCTGTATAGAACACGGCGTTCGCCTCGTCGTTGCGGTCCAATGTCTGTTTGGGAATGCCGGTGGCCTCCACAGGAACAATGCGGTCGCCCAAGTATTTGGAGAACATCACCTGTGCCCAGTAAGAAGGAGAACCATAGCTGTTCAACACGTCATAACCAATCAAGTCGCTCTCCCATTGCATTCCGCCGGGTTCAACATTGACAAACAATGGAGCATAGCACGACATCACACAGATATCGGAATTGCGCTCCATACAAGTCATCCATGCCGCATCACCAAGAGCGGCATTCATGTTGGTCGTCGGGGAACCTTCACGGGTCGCCCACTCGCCGCAGAAAATCTTGGGGCCTGTACGGTCGTAACTGTCGTACTGGAAAGCATTGCGGTACATGTCATTGGCATTGCGATAGTAATGCTCGTCTATCAAATCCACAACAGGATTGGGGATGTCCTTCGATTTCAAGGCGTTGAAACCTACAGTCGAAATAATCTGGAGTTGGGGATAACGCGCCTTGATGGCATCATAAAACATCTTGAAACGATTGGGGTAACTACCACTGCGGTCGAAAAAGTCCTCATTACCAATCTCCACGTAATGAAGTGGGAATGGCTGGGGATGACCGTCGCGGGCGCGAAGGGCACCCCATTTTGTAGTCGAGGCATCTCCGATGATATATTCGATTTCGTCCAAGGCATCCTGAATGAAAGGCTTGATATAGTCGCCATCCAGATGGTCACCGTTCAACACATAACCGGCGAAGACACCCACAACTGGCTCACCGCCAACATCCTCTGCCCACTGCAAGAACTCCAACAATCCCAGCCCGTCAGTGGAACGATAGCCCCAAGGACTCTGGTGTCCGGGACGCTCATCTGGATTGCCAATGGTCTGCTTCCAGTCAAACCTGTTAGCGAAGTTGTTGCCTTCCAAATAGTTGCCTCCAGGAAAACGGAGGAACTTGGGATGCATCTCGGCCATCATCTCCATGAGGTCAACACGCAGTCCGTTCTTGCGGTCCTTGAAACTGGGCGCATACAGGGTCACTCGTGTCAACTCTATACTTCCAGCTTGGTCGGCAATAAAGAACAAGCGGGCATCTTTAGTGTCGGCCTGAGTGGCTGGTATGGTTAACTGGTATTCTAACCGCTTCCATGCGTTGGTGAAGCCATTCAGTTGGGTTTCCGCGTATGTGGTGCTACCATCTGCACTCTTCAGCGCAATGGTCAGAGAACTCACCGGTGAGGGAGCGGAACTCTCATTGTTGAATGCTGCCGGTTTCCTCACATAAAGCGCACCCTTGAAGGTGGTGTTCTTTCGGATAGGGAATCCCCAAAAGCCCTCACTGACAAGACCAAGACCCGCCTGCTCGTAACTCACGACAAGGGAAGTGGGGTTGGCTTTGTTGATGGGGTCTTGGCGATTCTGACGTACCCTCACTTTCAGCGTGTCAGTGAGTTGCCAGCGCTCGGGACGTACGGTCACTCGAGGTGCATCGGCATTCGGACGCCTTCCGCGACGTCCACCCCATGGGTTCACCATATCTGTGAACGAAGGATTAGCCACCAGTTGCGTGTAGAGTCCGCCTTCATAAGAATAGTTGATTTCCTCAGTCATCAGTCCATACAACACTGGACTGACCTCCGTTCCGGCATTGTCGAGCCGAAGTGTCAATTGCTGAGCTTGGAGCAATAATGCATGGGTGCTCAACATCACGGCCATTAATAAGAATTTTTTCATAAGTTTTGGGTTAAATAGTTAAGTGAAATAATAAACGTGGAAGAATAAGGATAAACATCATTCATTCTTTTGCAAATATAAACATTATTTTCGAAATGAAGCGTTCGTCTCTTTTATTTCATGACTGTTCCTGACAAATAAATAACATTGTTGACAAGTTATTCGATGAATAGTACCGTTGGCAGCGCCGAAGGTATTATCGTTCGACAAAAAAGCAAAACTTTCGATTTTTCTTTGTTTTATTCTCGTTTAATCGTACCTTTGCACCGCAATTGGTTCTCCACCACATCATATTTGGGTGGTGTGGCGACGGAGCTAAGATGGGAATGGGGTGGAAATCCCCGACATTACCCGATGCTGTGAGTCCTTTTTTTCGGGGTTGCCAACAGTGTCACTGGAGTCAAGGCTAAGTCTGACGGATGAGGCTTTGAAATCTCTGGGAAGACCGAGCACCCTGTGGGGATAAAGTCAGAAGACCTGCCATTTGCCATTAGCAACGTGCGTCTGCGGGACTACGGACTGCGTTTTTACTTATACATTATTATAATGATGAATTGCCGTGTGTCAGCTGTGCTGTACAGGGGATGTCCTATGTTGGTACGTCCCTGTTTGGTGCGTCTGTCAGATGGCACAAAGAAACAGTGATTCTCTGGCACTCAAATGTGAAAGTTCAAATTCATTTATTATATGTCAATATTCAACAACAAATTGTTCCATCTTCATCAGTTCAGAAAGTTGGAACCACAGAGAGGAGGGAAGTTCGTCAACAAGTTGTCGAGCAAGTTTAACAACAAATCATTCATTGCTTCGTTCATCTCCATCGTCGCAACGGTGGTGGTGGCGTTTCTGCCGACGGAGTGTTTCGGCATTGATGGATTGACAGTGGTGCAGCAGCGCATTATCGCCATTTTTGTGTTTGCAACACTCATGTGGCTGACAGAGGCAATCCCTGCATGGGCAACGTCGGTGTGCCTTATCTGCATGTTGCTGTTTGCCACATCTGACAGTGCCTTGAGTTTCTATTCGTCAGGTTTGGAGAAGTCTGAGATGCTCAGCTACAAGGTGCTGATGGCTACGTTTGCTGACCCTATCATCATCCTGTTCTTGGGTGGCTTCGTATTGGCGATTGCCACAACGAAGAGTGGTCTGGATGTGGTGATGGCACGTTATCTGCTCAAGCCATTTGGCAAGAAGAGTGAGGTCGTGTTGCTGGGCTTCATTCTCATAACGGGATTGTTTTCCATGTTTATCAGTAACACTGCCACTGCGGCGATGATGCTTACGTTCCTGGCTCCTGTGTTCAAGGCCTTGCCTGCTGACGGGAAGGGACGTGTGGCGCTGACACTTGCCATTCCGTTGGGAGCCAACATCGGTGGTATCGGTACTCCTATCGGCACGCCTCCTAACATGATTGCATTGAAATATCTGAACGACCCTGAGGGCATGAACCTCAACATCGGTTTCGGGGAGTGGATGATGTACATGGTGCCGATGACGCTCATCTTGCTGGTATTTGGTTGGTGGTTGCTCTTGAAGCTCTTCCCGTTCAAGCAGAAAACGATTGAACTGAAGATTGAAGGTAATATTCAGCATAACTGGCGTACGACTGTGGTAATCGTTACGTTTGCAGTCACGATTCTCTTCTGGTTGCTTGACAAGGTGACGGGGGTGAATGCCAATACGGTGGCAATGATTCCTATCGCTGTGTTTGCTGCTACGGGGGTCATCACGGCTAAGGATTTGCAGGCTGTCAACTGGAGTGTGCTGTGGATGGTTGCCGGAGGCTTCGCACTTGGTGTAGCCCTCAACGAGTCGGGGTTGGCAGAGAATGCCATCCAGAGCATCCCATTCGGTCAGTGGTCTCCATTGGTAATCCTCATCATCGCCATGCTGGTGTGCTACGCCATGTCGAACTTCATCAGCAACACTGCCACCACGGCCCTGTTGGTGCCTGTGCTGGCTGTGGTATGCAAGGGTATGGGTGACAAGTTGGAGGATATTGGCGGCGTGACCACGATGCTTATCGCCATCGCCATCACAGCTTCCGTGTCTATGTGTCTGCCTATCAGTACACCTCCGAATGCTATTGCGCACTCAACGGGCTTGGTAAAGCAAAACGAAATGTTGAAAGTGGGTATTGTGATAGGTATCATCGGTATGGTGCTGGGATACTTCACTTTGCGTTTGATGTAAATTTGCGTTTAATTGTAAAAAAAGAGGATTATGGATATTTATCATTCAACTTATACACAATACATAGATTTGATGCAGCAGCTGAAAGGTGATGTGGAGGAGTTGGGCAACCTGTCGTTTGATGAACGTCAGAAGAAAGAAGGTGTGACTGCCATCATGGAGCAGATTGACAACACCATCGACACCGCTTCCAGAGAGACATTCTTGCCCACCAACGAATTGTTGGGCATTACGAAGGAACTCTTAAACATCAAGAACCGTATGGGTTCTAAGACACCTGCTGCACAGGCGATACTGAAACAATGCTTCCGTACGCTCAATATGGCTGCAGTCTCACTAAAACAGATTACAGAGGACTGTGCGCTTATGGAGGCGAACGAGTTGTCGGAACAGGAAATATAAATGAAGTTATGATTAGAAAGATATTAGTGGCGAATCGTGGGGAGATTGCCATCCGGGTGATGAGGAGTTGCTATGAGATGGGCATACGTTCGGTTGCTGTCTATAGCAAGGCTGACCGACTCTCCCGCCATGTGCTCTTTGCCAACGAGGCGGAGTGTATTGGAGGAGCTGCCAGCAGTGACAGCTATCTGAACATTGACCATATCATCGAGGCGGCTCATCAACACAAGGTGGATGCCATCCATCCTGGTTATGGTTTCCTCTCAGAGAATGCAGAGTTTGCCCGCCGATGTGAACAGGAAGGATTCATCTTCATCGGTCCTCGTCCTGAAACGATGGAAGAGATGGGCGACAAAATCAGTGCACGTAGGAAGATGATTGAAGCAGGAGTGCCTGTGGTACCTGGTACGGAAGAACCGCTCAAATCAGCAGAAGAGGCTGTGAAGGTGGCAAAGATGATTGGTTTCCCTGTGATGCTGAAAGCCTCGATGGGTGGCGGTGGAAAGGGCATGCGCCTCATCGAGAGGGAAGAGGATGTGGTGGAAATGTACAATGCGGCTCGTAGCGAAGCGATGGCGGGTTTTGGTGACGATACAGTATATATCGAGAAGTTTGTGGAAGAACCTCATCACATCGAGTTCCAAATTTTAGGTGACAAGCATGGTAACGTGGTGCATCTGTTTGACCGCGAGTGTTCTGTGCAGCGCCGTCATCAGAAAATTGTCGAGGAAAGCCCAAGCCCGTTTATTGACTATAACCTGCGCATGGAAATGGGAGCCAAAGCTGTGGCTGCTGCCCGTGCTGTGGGGTATGAAGGAGCAGGAACGATTGAGTTCCTTGTGGATAAGTACCATAAGTTCTATTTCCTCGAGATGAACACACGTTTGCAGGTGGAACATCCCATCACTGAGGAGGTGGTGGGCATTGACTTGGTGAAGGAGCAGATTCTCATTGCCGATGGACAGCAATTGCGCTATCGTCAGGAGGATATCCGTCAGCGTGGTCATGCTATTGAGTGCCGTATCTGTGCTGAGGATACGGAACATAACTTCATGCCATCGCCAGGGGTGATTCAGCAGCTTACAGAACCACATGGTATCGGCACACGCATCGATTCTTACGTGTATGAAGGTTATGAAATCCCTGTACACTATGACCCGATGATCGGTAAACTCATCGTGTGGGCAACCAGCCGAGAGTATGCCATTGAACGTATGCGACGTGTTTTGTATGAATACAAGATTACGGGGTTGACAACCAACATCCGCTATCTGCGCCGCATCATCGATGTACCCGATTTCAAGAAGGGTGACTACAACACCTACTTCATCGAACGCAACCAAGACAGATTGCGCCCACGTCTGGGCTTCAAGAACGATTCTGAGCCGATGGCGGTCATTGCGGCATATATTGACTATCTGATGAACCTTGAAGAGAATAAGCCCTCGATGCCTACGGCAGAGAATACAGCCATCAGCCGTTGGAGGGCATTCGGATTGCAGAAGGGTGTCCTGAGAGTGTAATGGTTAAGTTAAGAAATAAAAGTAAGATGGAAATACAAGTAGGAAATAAAACCTTGGAAGTGACCTTGCTGAGCAAGGAGGGCAACCAAGTAAAGGTAGACATTGACGGAAAAGTGTATGATGTGGATGTGGCGATGCTCGAAAACGGCACTTGCTCCCTCATATACGGAGGCAATTCGTACAATGCAGAACTCATCCGAGAGAGTGGGGAGAAACACTACCGGGTGAACTTGAACTACTCGACATATCAGATTGATATGCTCGACTCACAAGCGAAGTATATGAAGATGCGTCGTGGAGGTTCACAGGATTCGGCACAAGCTGATGTCATCACCGCACCCATGCCTTGCAAAATTGTCAACATCTACGTAAAACCGGGTGACACACTCAAGGCTGGTGACACCGTTCTGACAATGGAAGCCATGAAGATGCAGTCAAACTACAAAGTAAATGCAGATTGCACCGTAAAGGAGGTCATGGTGAATGTGGGCGACAGTGTCCGTGTGGAACAAGCGCTTATTAAATTGAATATTGAAAGTTGAAAAATGAGAATTATGAAACTTACAGCAAGAGAAAGAATAGAAACGCTGCTTGACCGCGGCTCTTTCGTGGAGATGGACAAGCACGTGGTGCACCGTTGTAATGATTTTGGCATGGAAAACAAGCGCATTGAAGGCGATGGCGTCATTTCCGGTTACGGCAAGATCGACGGACGTATCGTCTTTGTCTATGCCTTTGACTTTGCCGTGCTGGGAGGGTCGCTCTCGGCAGCCAATGCACAGAAGATTGCGAAGGTGCAGGACTTGGCATTGAAGAACGGGGCACCCATCATTGGATTGAATGATTCAGGTGGCGCTCGTATTCAAGAAGGGGTGGAATCCCTCACGGGGTTTGCCCATATCTTCAAGAGAAACGTGATGGCATCGGGGGTCATTCCTCAAATCAGTGCCATTCTCGGTCCTTGTGCTGGCGGTTCTTGTTACAGCCCTGCACTCACCGACTTCATCTTGATGGTGAAGGAACAGAGCCAGATGTTTGTGACAGGACCTAATGTGGTGAAGGCTGTGACCAATGAGGATGTGGACAAGGAAACCCTTGGCGGGGCCATGACACATAACTCTGTGAGCGGTGTGAGCCACTTCATCTGTAACAGCGATGAGGAAACCTTGATGACAATCCGTGAACTCATAGGGTTCATCCCTTCCAACAACATGGAAGATGCTCCAGTGTATCCTGTAACCGATGAGGTTAACCGCATTTGCCATGAACTGGATAACGTAGTGCCAGCTGACCCGAATGTCCCTTATGACATACGCAACATCATCGAACCTGTCTGCGACCAGCAGTACTTCTTCGAGATTCAGCCAGAGTTTGCTAAGAACATCGTCATTGGTTTTGGACGTATGGCAGGACGTACGGTGGGATTCGTCGCCAATCAGCCTAACTTCCTCGCTGGTGCGCTCGACATTGATGCCTCTGACAAGGCTGCACGCTTCATTCGATTCTGCGACTGTTTCAACATCCCTCTCGTTGCTGTGGAAGATGTGCCAGGGTTCTTGCCTGGTGTGCAGCAGGAACACAACGGCATCATACGTCATGGTGCGAAAATCGTCTATGCTTTTGCTGAGGCAACTGTGCCGAAAATCACGCTTATCACTCGCAAGGCATACGGTGGTGCTTACATCGTGATGAACTCCAAGTGCATCGGGGCTGACGTGAACTTTGCCTATCCAACAGCCGAAATCGCAGTAATGGGTGCAGAGGGGGCATGCAACATCCTCTATCGCAAGGCCACGCCTGAAGAGCGTGCCCAGAAGATTGAGGAGTACAGAGAGAAATTTGCCAACCCCATGCCAGCAGCACGGTTGGGGTACATCGATGAAATCATCTCGCCCTGCGACACCCGTCTGCGTCTCATTCAGGCTTTGGAGATGTCGCGCAACAAGAATCAGAGCAATCCACCTAAGAAACATGGCAATATGCCATTGTAAATTAACGTCAGTTCGATGAATTCATGAGAACTTTGCGAAAACAACTTGCCTCATCATCCTTTCGCTGTATGAAGCGTCAACCTTCCATGAGGGACAGATTGTCCCTCATGGAAGGTATCGAAGTCGTGGTCGAAGGCCTTGAACTTGCCTTTGGACAACGCGTCCGGCAGGCAGGTTCCTCTCTCTCGTTCAGACCAGAGAGTCATTCAACAGCAGCGTGATGAAATCCAACAGTGAGGCAATTTATTTTTGTATATATCACTATTTTTATCTAATTTTGCAAAAGCACATTGAAGTTTCGAGATGAGATGAATTCATCTTCATTTCCACACCCTTTCAAGTCGTGGATAATGGCAAATGCGAAACATAATCCTTCAATGGCAATTACAAATAGGTAGGAAATGCAAGAAAATAAGACGGTTACGTCAGAATTGGTTACTATGCTACGTTACCCTTTGATTGTTTCTGTCGTAGTACACCATTGTTTTTTCTGGGTCTCAGGTTGGCACTACAATCAATTGTCAGAACAAAGTATCGGCAGCAATGTGGTGTCAGAACTTATCCTGTCATCCAGAATACTGATATCATCTGTGGTTCCCATTTTCTTTTTGATTTCAGGTTATTTTTTCTTTGTCCATCTAAAGAACTGGGATACCAAGGTTTGGAAAAGGAAAATGAAACGACGGGTATGGACACTACTTATTCCCTATATTCTTTGGAACACATTGTTTTTCCTCCATCAGATTAGCCCAGAGATTCCTCGTATTATCCATGGCAATTCCTGGGAAATAATAAACTCATGGGTAAACAACCACGGAGGATGGTTGGGTATGTACTGGAACGGGAGGATTATTAGCCAAGAAACAGTTGATATATGGGGACTTCCCACCCAAACCAATGTGCCAATTCTGTTGCCTTTCTATTTCATACGGAACTTGATGGTGGTGACACTTTTTACTCCATTACTACATTTCTTACTACGGGCACGAAACAAAAGCGTCACAACCTGTGCTGCTGTCACTATTGGATTATTACTGTTCCTTCACCTCTCTAAGACATCTTTTATCCTTTCAGGCTTTTCTGCCGAGGCATTTTTCTTCTTTGGGTTAGGCGCCTTCCTGTCATTGAACGGTTTCGAGTTGTCGGAAGCGTTTTATGCTAAGAGAAAGGTGATAGCCTTCGTGTACTTGTCCCTGTTTTTCATCGAACTCTTTTTCGGTTTCCAATCATCAAACATAGGAAAAATATTACACCCCCTTTATGCTGTATTCGAAGCAATGACGGTGGTGAATTGTGCGTCATGGCTGGTGAAAAAGAGTCCTGCAAACAAGAGATTGTCTGCACTTAAAAACGCGCTGACTAGGTGGCAACATTCTTCTTTTATGATTTATGCCTTACATTTCTTCTTGATTGTCAGTGTACGCTCATTCTTTAACAAGGTTATTGGTGCAACAACAGGATATAATGGAATAAGCGCGATGGGGTTGTCTACTCACTATCCATACCTTGTACTTATTATTTTTTTGACAAAGATAGTGATTATCGTCTCCATCTGCATGATTGTGTCTATCCTGTTGGAAAGGTTTTTTCCTCGATTCAACAAGATTTTATGCGGAAGATAGTTACTCAACTTTCGGATTTGCCTTAGGACGGCCTGAAAGGCCAATAAGCCAATAGCCCAGGGCAACGCCCTGGGTTGGCGATGGCGGGTACATGCGCCCTGTAAGGGCAAAAGCATTGAAGCATTTATCCAAAGGACGCTGATATACAACAACTTCATTAAATCCGAAACTTGAAGATAGTTATTTGAACAGATACTGCGAGAACTCATGTAATGACTTGCGCCACACCTGCCACTCGTGGTCGCCTGCATAAGAGTTGAAACGCACCTCTACCCCACCGTCACGCATCTTCTTCACAACATTGCGGGTGTACTCAATACGAGGATCCTGTTCCCCACAACTCATGAAGAACACGTCAAACTGCTTGTTGAACGTCTTGGTATCTGTCAGAATACCAGGAACCTCTGCCTCCAAATCGAAATTCGAAGCACCGGAAATACCACCGAACATACCCGTGGAAAACACACCCACATTGGCAAACACTTCAGGGGCGCGAAGGCCGATGTAGAACGACTGACCGCCACCCATCGACAAACCGCACATCGCACGACCCTTACGGTCTTTTCTGACACGGTAGGTCTTCTCCACAAAAGGAATGACATTCTCCAACAACTCGCTGCGGAAAGTCTGCATGCCTTGCCAGTTGTAACCACCAAACATGCCGCCATTGCGTGAACGGACATTGCTGTTGGCACTCACCACCACCATCGGAACGGCCTTGCCCGACGCTATCAGATTGTCCATAATCTGGGCGGTACGACCCTGCTCCATCCATCCGCGATGGTCCTCACCACCGCCATGCTGGATATAGACCACAGGATACTCTTGCTTACTCTCGTTATATCCTGCTGGAGTATAGACCAACAACGGACGCCACGACTCGTCAACCTTCGAATAGTAATGGACTGTGCGAACCTCACCATGAGGCACATCCTGAACCTCGAAGTCATCCATGCCCGCCTCTTTGATTTCGATGGCACTCGACCAACGGCTGCAGCCGTAGAAGGTCTGACTCGCTGGGTCGGCCACCGAAACACCGTCAACAATCAGGAAATAATAGTGGAAACCTGGCACCTGCGGTTTGGTAGTCACAGTCCATGTGCCAGCATCCGACTTCTGCATGTCATATTTGGTGCCACAAAGGTCAACCTGTACACGCTGCGCCTGAGGGGCATTAGTTCGAAACATCACACTGTTGTCCGCCAACACACGTGGATAACCGTTGCGGTTGATGTTTGTCACTGGGGAGTACGACCCTTCGGGAAAGTTTTCCCGGGCAAATCCCTGCGCTATGGCTTGGGTGCAGATGATGGCCATGAGCATCACGGCCGACAATAAGTTCTTTGTTCTCATATAAAGTAACTTCTAAAAATCGCTTGCGTTTTTATCAATAATTCAATAAAATCCTTACTATCAGCAGAATAATAATTCGACAAACAATTCGATAATTCGTGATAAATAGAATATTCCTTAATTGAATAAGCATTTTTCTTAACTCTTAATTCTTAACTAATTTAAGATTCTTAGCCAATGATGGTGGCGACAATCCGTCTTGGACCTCCGTAGTCGCGAAACTCACAGAGATAGATGCCCTGCCAAGTGCCGAGGTTAAGACGACCGCGGCTGATGGGGATGGTGAGGGAGACACCTGCCAAAGTGCTCTTGGCATGGGCAGGCATATCGTCGAGTCCCTCAAGCGTATGGTCGTAATAAGGCTCGCCCTCCTTCACAAGGCGATTGAAGATTTTCTCCATGTCTGTGCGGACATCGGGGTCGGCGTTCTCGTTGATGCTGAGTGCGCAACTGGTATGTTTGACAAACAGATGGAGCAAACCTGTCTGCGGAAGGGGTTGGGGCAATTGCTGGAGTATCTCGGCGGTGACGAGATGGAATCCACGACGTTTAGGGGTGAGCGAAAATTCTGTCTGCTGTATCATTTCTATTTATGTTCAATTATCACACAAAATTCAGCATTTATTCTGACATGTGCAAGTATTTTGTCAAGATTCTTGTCGAAGAGGCATCGAACCGACCTTCAAAGCGCGCATGGCATTGAACACGGCCAGGACTGTGACACCGACATCAGCGAAAACGGCAAGCCACATGGTTGCCAGTCCAAAAGTGGCGAGAATCAATACAGCGACCTTCACGCCTATGGCGAACCAGACGTTCTGACGGGCAATGGAGAGCGTACGGCGGGCGATGCGGATGGCAAGGGCTATCTTCGAGGGCTTGTCGTCCATCAGCACCACGTCGGCAGCCTCAATGGCCGCATCACTGCCCAGTCCTCCCATCGCTATGCCCACATCGGCACGAGCAAGCACAGGAGCGTCATTGATGCCGTCGCCCACAAAAGCGAGAACTGGCGACACGCTTCCTTGATGTTTTCCTCCGGACTTTTCCAACTGCTCCACAATGGAGACTTTGTCGGAAGGTAGCAGTTCTGCATGGTATTCGGAGATGTGCAACTCCTTGGCGACATGGTCTGCGACTTCCTCGCGGTCACCTGTCAGCATCACCGTATTCTTCACCCCAAGGCGTGTCAGTAGTGAGATGGCTTCTGCACTGTCATCTTTGATTTGGTCGTTAATCACGATATGACCGGCATACACTCCGTCGATGGCCACATGGATGACGGTTCCTGTCAGATGGTCATGATGGCAATGAGGACAATCATGCCATGAGGCTCCGATTCGGTCCATCATCTTCGTATTGCCGACACAGACAACGCTTCCTCCTACATTCGCACGAATGCCATGCCCTGCAATCTCCTCTACATCGCTCACCTTGCAACCGTCGGTGGCCTCGTCGGGGAATGCGTCGCGTAAGGCTGCGCCAATGGGATGGGTGGAGAAATGTTCCACATGAGCGGCGAGGTGAAGGAGTTGGCGTTCGTCGGTGTTTTCAGGATGAACGGCTGTTACGGCAAACTGTCCATGCGTCAGGGTGCCTGTCTTGTCAAACACCACGGTATTGACTTTCGCCAACACATCTATATAATTGGCTCCCTTCACCAAGATGCCTTTGCGTGAAGCACCACCTATGCCTCCGAAGAAAGTCAGTGGCACACTAATCACCAATGCGCAAGGACAGGACACCACAAGGAACATCAAGGCACGATAGAGCCATGTGGCGAAGTCTCCGCCAAACAATGTGGGCACTAACGCCAGCGCGAGGGCGGCAAAGACAACTACAGGGGTATAGATGCGTGCGAAACGGGTGATGAAAGTCTCACTCTTCGATTTGTTCTCTCCTGCATGTTCCACAAGGTTGATGATTTTCGAGACTGTACTCTCGCCGAAGGGTTTCGTCACACGTACCTTCAGCACTCCGGAGAGATTCACACAACCAGAAATGACCTCATCTCCTTCTGCGACATCGCGGGGCAGGCTCTCACCCGTCAGGGCCACGGTGTTCAACGCGCTGTTTCCCTCTGTCACGACTCCGTCAAGTGGCACTTTCTCGCCTGGGCGAATAAGGATGGACTGCCCTACCCTCACTTCTTCAGGGCTGGAATCAACTATCTCGCCTTGGTTCTCAATGTGTGCCACATCTGGACGTATGTCCATCAAATGGGCAATGCTCTCACGGCTCTTGCCTTCCGCATAACCCTCGAAAAGTTCTCCGACTTGGAAGAAGAGCATAACGAATACGGCCTCAGGGAACTCTGTCTCAGCACCGGGCAGAAAACCGATACAAAGGGCACCGATGGTTGCCACCGACATGAGGAAATGTTCATTGAAGGCTTCGCCGTGAGTGATTCCTTCCCATGCCTCATGAAGTGTGTCGTAGCCTATTAATAAATAAGGTACGAGATAGACAAGCAGTAACTGCCATGTAGGAAGATGGAATTTGTGCTCTATCAGCACAGCTATAAGCAGAAGGATGACTGTCGCGCCTATCAACAGCAGTTGCCGCTTCAGCCCTCCTTCCTCATGATGATGTTCATGAGAGTGATGATGGTGTTCATGGTCATGATGTTCATGGTCATGATGTTCATGGTCATGATGCTCATGGCTATGATGCTCATGGTTATGATGCTTGTGGCTATGATGCTCGTGGCTATGATGCTCGTGGCTATAAGAAATGTTTTGTTGTTCATGATGTTCATGTGAACAACATTCATTCAGTTCATGTTCGTGATGATGTGTCATATCTTTGCGTTTTTTTAAGTTTCACGATGCAAAGTTATGATGCATTTCTTGCAACTCAATTGCAAATAACCACGAAAACCAGA
>Ga0310697_10001188_pt1 | contig 31506 bp, 22 predicted proteins | sample 172DNAGHGlowgp2_FD_203883 | JGI IMG/M metagenome (GOLD analysis project Ga0310697, IMG submission 203883) | Sheep rumen microbial communities from Palmerston North, Manawatu-Wanganui, New Zealand - 1728 DNA GHGlow gp2 (v2) (version 2) | ecosystem: Host-associated > Mammals > Digestive system >... | reverse complement strand
AGCAAAAGATGTATGGCATTTCTTTGACTTCTACTTTGAACAGTTTGAAACCACTCCCAATGGGAAAGAACTTGCAGAGAAAATCCATCAGAATCACAAATCGTGGAAGTACCTCAATGTGTACCGAGAGAAGATGCAGAGATACAGAAAGAATACTAACCAATAAAACAGTAACAATATGGCACTAATCAAATGTCCCGAATGCGGAAAGGAAATCTCCGATTCCGCGAAACAATGCCCCCATTGTGGGTTTACGTTAAAAACCAATATCGATACTGCCAAGCAAGTGGCATCAGTTGCAGGGAATGCGGTACGAAATGTAGTTTTGAAGTATGGCGAATCAATTATCCCAATGGCTTTATTGTTGGTAGGTGTAGCTTACATAATCATTGGTGCTCTCGTAGGTTTTTACCATAATTACCACCATAATGCGGTACTCGACATAATTGAAACTCCATTTGAGGATATTGTGGGTTTTTGGATACCCCTACTGATGACCATTATTCTTCCTATCGTATCGCTAATTATTTGCAAAAAATATCTAAAAAAACTTGAAGTGACCGAATCTATAACCATACAAGAATCAAAACTCTCTAAACACGTAGTATTATGGATGGTTCTTATATATGTTGTGACTTTTGTGTCGCTATCATTTATTTTTTATAAAAAAAATAACGATGCAAAATGGATGCAACAATGTATAAGAGACTTCAAATCTGAACAAAGTGCATCAAGCAGCACTAAATGGATATATCATGGAGACGAAAATATAGTAGGAGCAAGAATCCATTATGCCACCATTTCGTCGCAAGAAGACGAGTCGATAACTCTGAACCTCACATACGATCCAGACAACTATATAGAAGTAAACGACCTTGTGGCAAAATACTTCGACAAGTCAATAGATATAGTTTCATCACGAGCAACAATAAAACGAGGAATCGCTTTCAAATTTGATGATGGAGGAGTCATCAGCCTTACACCTTCCACAAATCCCTCCAATGATGTTTATATTACAGACAAGTCTATCTCTATCAGAGACGAAAGCGCAGATTTTAACCGATTGATGAGTTTGCTGAAAACATCAAAAGTGTGCAAAATTGAGATTACCACATCTAAAGGGATTATTACCTACACCTTCAATGTGGCAGGTCTGAAATGGCCGGCATTTTAGCATTACCGCATAATCAACACAAGAAAGGGCGACCGCAGCAAGTCGCCCTTTTCATTACACTATAGATACGAAACCGCAGCGATTTGTGGAACCCTGCGCTACCCCTCGGAGGAATTACAGGTGGCGTGAAACACCACAAAACGATGTGATTTTATGTGCAAAATTTGCGAAATAGACCGCTATTCTTCACGTTTATTACCCGATTTTCAGTGTTTTAAAACAGAAAATTACAGTTTTGGCATCAATGCAATAACTTGATTTATTGTGTCCGTGGGCTTGAAACTTTCAAAAACGGCAGAAAGGGCCCCCAATCTATTGGACGGGGACCCTTTCTGTTGTCTTGTTTTTTTTTGAGAAGGTCTACCGCACGATGACGATGCGTCGGGCCGGGCGGTCGCCCACCTTCACCAAGTAGACGCCGGCGGCATCCGTTGCCGGCCGTAAGGTTGCGCACCACAAAGAAGGTGTCCTCCACCTCGCTTGCCAGCACGATGTTGTCGTTCATGTCAGCCTTCGAGGTGCTCTTTGCGCAGGAGGTCGTTGACGGTTTTGACGGGGTTGAAGGTGGCCACGGGCACCTCGACGAAGAGGGTGATCCAGTGGGCCATGGCTCCGTTCCAGAGGCCGGGCAGTTCCTGCGACTTGACGGTCATGGCGCCTTTGCTCTTCTTGCTGATGAAGCCGGTCTGCGGGTCGACGTACAGCCGGAGGTCGAAGTAGCGTCCGCGGTAGTTCTTGGTGCTGCAGACCAGGTCGACGGGGTTGAAGTGGGTCGAGGCCTGGAAGATGGCTTCCTGCTGCGGGTCGTTGTGGTTGACCTGGGCTGATTCGACCACCTGGAGGCTTCTATTACCCATGGAATCAATGGTGTAGAAGGGGCCGCCACCGGGTTCGCCAAGGTTTTTCACCATGCCGCAGATGCGCATGGGGCGGTTGAGCAGGTTGTGGAGCGTGCGGGCATCGCAACCCTCTGGTACCATGATGTTAAAGTCCTTTTGAGCCGTGCGGATAAGCTTGGCGAGGGTCTTGTCGTCGGGCTTGGCGTCGAGGGTGCGGAGCATGTCGAAGCATTTTTCGCGCAGCTCGAGCAGCATGCCGGCAAGCACCTGCTTGTATATCACGGTGGTATGCTTCATCCAGTCGGGCACCACGTTGTCGATGTTCTTCACGAAGATGAGGTCGGCCCGTTGCTCGTTGAGGTTCTCGATGAGGGCGCCGTGGCCTCCGGGACGGAACACGAGGCGTCCTTCTTCGTCGCGCACGGGCTGGTTCTGCTCGTCGACGGCGATGATGTCGGTGTAATGTTTTTGTTCCGAGAAGGTTATGTGCAGTTTGATGCCGAATGTGCTCTCGTAGTACTGCTTCACCTCGGCAATCTTGCGGCGGAAGGCGGAGCGGTGCTCGGGCGAGATGGTAAAGTGCAGGTTGACAGTGTTGTCGCTGCCTTTGGCGTAGAGTGCGCCCTCGACAATGTGCTCCTCGAGGGGTGTGCGCTGCACGGCGCCGTAGCGATGGAATTTCAGCAGGGCTTTGGGCAGGCTGCCGTAGCCGAGGTACTGCTCCTTGAGGAGGAAGTTGATGACGGTGCTGTAGTCGCCGCGTTGGAGGTATTCCTCGATGTCGAGGTCGGCGGCTTCCATCGTGGCTTTCAGGTCGTTGAAGAAGGCGAAGGTGTGGATGTTCTCCAGGAAGGTCTGCACCTCGGGAAACTCTTTGGCAAAGTTGCCCGCCACGCCGAAGTAGGTGGCGGTGAAGCTGTAAAGGTCTTTGAACATGCGCGTTGCAGCGCCGGAGGCGGGGACGAACTTCAGCAGTTTCTTGCCGCGTCCGAGGGTGCGGTACTGTTTCTCGTAGCGGGCTATCTCCTTGTCGCCGAGGAGGATGATGCCGTTGTTGTCGGGAGTGGCGGCGGCGTCGAGGTGGCTCTTGGGAAAGCCCTGTTTGAAGTTGTCAATCTGGTGCTGTACGGCATCGGCCGTCAGCCCCATCTGTTCGAGTTGTAGGAGGTCTTGTTCAGTGGGTGTAAACTTCATGGTCTATGATATTTACGTAATTAATAGTAGACTTGGCTGCTGAGGGTGATTTTGGCGGGGATGGTCTCGCCCTCGACGAGGCGCACGGAGGTCTCGCCGCGACGTTCGCCGGCCGCTTGTCCGCTTTCGTTGTAGAGCTGCAGTTTGGCCTTGATTTTCACGATGGCGGGGGCCGAGAAATAGGTGGAGTAGACGCCGTCGCTGCCGGTGACGCCCTGGGCGTGCACGGTGCCGCCGTCCTGATACACCTCGACAACCGCACCGGCAATGCCGGGACCGGATATCATTTCGCCAGAAATCGGGTTTACAGTGCCCTCGTCGACCACATTGACGTCCAGATAGCAGTTTGTATCCTTGTCGCAGGAGCTAAAAAATGCCATCGGTAAAATGCTGAAAAACAGGGCGAGGGAAAAGATGAAATTTTTTTTCTTCATAAAACTATGATTTTTTGCTCGTTGTTTCTATTTTTATTCTTATTTTTGCATTGCAAAATTAGTAAAATTATTCTATTGACAGATGAAAAAGTTATATTTTTTGGCAATTTTTTTGTTTGCTGCCTTTCTTGGAAACTCGCAAGTGCCTGTGAAACAGCAGAAAGAAAGCTTTAAGGGTCCCCGTGTGGAAATGGTCACCAACTACGGCAGAATTGTGCTTTTGCTGTACGACGAGACCCCTTTGCACCGTGACAATTTCATAAAATTGGCCACGAACCGTGTGTTCGACGGGCTGCTTTTCCACCGAGTCATCGAGAAATTCATGATTCAGGGCGGCGACCCCACATCGAAAGACGCTGAACCCGGCAAGATGCTGGGCGACGGCACGTTGGGGTACAATATTCCCGCCGAGTTCCGTCCGGAACTCTTCCACAAGCGCGGAGCCTTGTGCGCCGCCCGCGAAGGCGACATGGTGAACCCCAAAAAGGAGTCGTCGGCGTCGCAGTTCTACATTGTCCAGGGTCGCGTGTGGAACACGGAAGAGCTTGACAACCTGCAGAAAAGGATGAAAAGGGAGTTTTCCGCCGAGCAGCGCGACGTCTATACCACGATCGGCGGCACGCCGTTCCTCGACGGTGAGTATACCGTATTCGGGGAAGTGATTGAGGGCATGGAGGTTGTGGACAAGATTGCCGCCGTGAAATGCGACAAGAACGACCGTCCGCTGGAGGACGTCAGAATCGAAAAAGTGATTGTGATTAAAAAGTAATACTAATATGCTGAAAGATCTTATTTCGCAGTACATTGAAGAGATTCGTTCCACCCATATCGAGGAGTTCAAGGACAAGGCTGCCGAGGTGGAACAGTTCCGTGTGAAGTTCCTGGGCCGCAAGGGCGTGATGAACGAGCTGTTCGAGCAGTTCAAGGCCCTGCCCAACGAGCAGAAGAAAGAGATGGGCATTGCCCTCAACGAGCTGAAAAACGCCGCTTTGGCCCGCGTCGAGGAGTTCAAGAACTACGTCGAGGAGAAGATGGATGCCGAAGAGCACCACGACCTGACGCTCCCCGCCGACCTGGCTGGCCGTGGCAGCCGCCATGTATTGTCGGTGACAATGAACGAGATAGCCGAGATTTTTGCCCGTGTCGGTTTCACCGTCGAAGAGTCGGTGGAGATTGAGGACGACTGGCACCTGTTCTCGGCCCTGAATTTCCCTCCCGACCACCCGGCCCGCGACATGCAGGACACCTTCTTCGTTGAGAAAGAGGAAGGCAAGCAGGAGGTGGCGTTGAGAACGCACACCTCGTCGGTGCAGGTGCGTGTGATGGAGACCCACAAGCCCCCCATCCGCATTATCGCCCCCGGCCGTGTGTTCCGCAACGAGGCCATCAGCGCCCGTGCACACTGCATCTTCCACCAGGTGGAGGCCCTCTATGTGGACAAGCATGTCACCTTCGCCGACCTGAAACAGACGCTGCTCTATTTCGCCAAGGAGATGTTCGGCGAACAGACGCAGATACGCCTAAGACCCAGTTATTTCCCGTTTACCGAACCCAGCGCGGAGATGGACATCTCGTGCAACATCTGCGGAGGCAAGGGCTGCAATATCTGCAAGGGTACCGGCTGGCTGGAGATTCTCGGCTGCGGCATGGTGGACCCCAATGTGCTAGAGGCCTGCGGCATAGACAGCAAGGAATACAGCGGTTTCGCCCTCGGCATGGGTGTGGAGCGCATGGCCATGCTGAAATACCAGATTCGCGACCTGCGTCTCTACTTCGAGAACGACCTGCGGTTCCTGCACCAGTTTGACAATATCATTTAAAGAGATACAAACCTTGGCTACCATAGCGATAAACGATATGCGCTTCTATGCGCACCATGGCTGTTTTGAACAGGAACGCGCCATCGGGACGCACTTCCGTGTGGACCTTGTGTTCGAGACCGATACGACGAAGGCGGAAGTGACTGACAACATTGAAGATACGGTGAGCTATCTGGATGTGTACCATGTGGTGAAACGCGAGATGGAGATCTCCTCCAATTTGCTGGAGCATGTGGCCCGCAGAATAGGGGAGGGGGTAAGGTCCTCGTTTCCGGCGGTGACGTCGGTGAGAGTGAAGGTGAGCAAGCTCAATCCGCCCCTGGGGGGGCAGATGGAGTCGGTGAGCGTGGAGGTGGCGCTATAGGTATCCGTTGTCGTGGAAACTGAAATAGTCGGCCTTGCCTGCAGGGCCGATGGCGATGATTAGGTGGTCGCGGAGCTTGATTTCCAGTAGATTGCCTGCTTGCGTTATTCTCTTTGTCAACTCTTTGTCCTCGCGGCTGGCGACGAGCGAGCCGGAGGGATGGTTGTGTGCCACCATGAGGGCCACAGCTTTGCACTCGATGGCGCCGCGGAAAAGGATGCGGAGGTCGACGGGAGTGCCGGTGATGCCGCCCATGGAGATGCGCTGGCGCCCCAGCACCTTGCCGCGGTTGCTCAAGTAGACGGCCCAGAACTCCTCGTGGTCGAGGTCGGCAATGAGGGGCGTCATGTAGGAGAAGAAGGTGGTGCTGTCGTTGAGGATCACCTCTTTGTCGTTGCCGATTTCGCCGTGCATGCGCCATCCGAGTTCGAGGGCTGCCATGAGGGTGGTGGCTTTGGCGGGGCCGACGCCCTTGATGGCGCTGAGTTGGCTGAACTCCAGTTGGGAAAGATTGGTCAGCTTGTTGCCTGAAAACGAGAGCACTTCCTTGGCCACTTCGACGACACTTTTGCCGCGCAGTCCGCTGCGCAGGAGGATGGCAATCAGCTCGGCGTTGGTGAGCTCTTTTTTGCCCTTGTTGAGCATTTTTTCGCGGGGTTTGTCCTCGTCGGCCCACTCCTTGAGGGTGAGAGAAAAATTTTCGTTCATATCTTGCTGTAACTCTACAATTTTTGTGCAAAGATACATGTTTTTTTTCGATTTCTGTTGCTATGTCAAATATTTTTCTTATTTTTGCACATTCAAAGTGAATAAAATAAAAAACATAAATTTATAGATAAAGTATGCAGAATAAAGGACTTATCAAATTTTTAGCTTGGGCTTTTGCTGCAGTTTGTTTGTTCCAATTGTCGTTTACAATTGTGACAAATGTTGTTCAAAGCAAAGCCAAAACTGATGCCAAAAACTACGTAAGCAGTGAGCAGGTGCAGAAACTGATTGCCAGCAGAAGCAATACTCAGGTTGATGCCCAGATTCTCACGGACTCTTTGATGACTGCCCGCGAAGCTCACTACCTTGACTCCATGGCTACTGAGAAGGTTTATCTCGGCTACACCTACCGCGAGTGTCAAGGTCGCGAAATTAACCTCGGTCTTGACCTGAAGGGCGGTATGAACGTGATGCTCGAGGTCTCGACGGTCGATGTTGTGCGTGCCCTGGCCACCACCAATGCCGAGGATCCCACCTTCGTCAAGGCTATCGACAATGCCCTGGCCAAGCAGAAGGTGACCACCAACCGCGACTTTGTCTCCCTGTTCTACGAGGAGATTGTCGCCCTCGACCCCAATGTCTCTCTGGCTTCCATCTTCAGCAGCGGCGACCTCCGCGACAAGATCAAGATGGGTGACAACAACGACGACGTCATCAAGGCCGTCCGCGCCGAGGCTTCCGATGCCTACGACCGCACCTACCAGATTATCAGCAAGCGTATCGATAAGTTCGGCGTTGCCCAGCCGACCATCCAGAAGCTGAGCGCTTCGGAGCGTATCCTGGTTGAGCTGCCCGGTGTCAAGGAGCCGGAGCGCGTCCGCAAACTCCTCAAGGGTACTGCCCAGCTCGAGTTCTGGCAGACCTACGACAACACCGAAGCTATCCGCTTCCTCGAAGCTGCCGACCAGTACCTGGCCTCCGTCAACGCCGGTGGCGAAACAACTGAGAAGGACACCACCGCCCAGGCCGAGGTGGCCGACAGCAGCTCGCTGGTCGACCAGTTGGCCGTGGACAATGCCACTACCCAGAACGTCGGATCGGACAATCTGGCCAAGACCAATCCGCTGTTCGCCCTGTTGATGCCCTATGTGAACCAGAGCAACCAGCCTGTTCCCGGCCCCATCGTTGGTCTCGCTCACGACAAGGACCGTGCCGCCATCGATGCCATGCTGGCCCAGGCTGCCGCCCGCAAGGTGTTCGACACCCGTTCGGTGAAATTCCTCTGGTCCAACAAGGCCGACGAGAACTTCACAGGTGGCGATATCTACACCCTCTATGCCATCAAGATCACGACTCGCGACGGTGCCGCCCTGCTGGACGGCAGCTGCATCTCCGACGCTCGTCAGGACTTCTCCACCAACGGCAAGAGCGAGGTCTCTATGACAATGAATAGCGCGGGCGCGCGCGATTGGAAGCGCATCACCGGCGAGAACGTTGGCAAGTGCATCGCCATCGTGCTGGACGATCTGGTCTACTCCGCCCCTGTTGTAAATGGCGAAATTGCCGGTGGCCGTTCTTCCATCACTGGCGACTTCTCGCTCGACGAGGCCAAAGACCTTGCCAACATCCTGAAGAGCGGTAAGCTTCCTGCCCCCGCCAACATCGTTTCCGAGGCCGTGGTTGGACCTTCGCTCGGTCAGGAGTCCATCCACAACGGTCTTATCTCTTTCATCCTTGCTTTCATTGTGGTGCTGATTTACATGGTCATCTTCTACAACCGTGCCGGTTGGGTGTCAGTGGCAGCACTTATTACTAATGTATTCCTTCTTATAGGAGTTCTTGCCTCGATTGGCGCCGTGCTCACCCTCCCCGGTATCGCCGGTATTGTGTTGACAATGGCTATGGCAGTCGACGGCAACGTTATTATCTACGAGCGTGTGAAGGAAGAGCTCCGTGCCGGTGCCAGCCTCTCCACCGCCGTTGAAAACGGTTTCAAGAATGCTTACTCCGCCATCATCGACGGTCAGGTGACCACCTTCCTGCTGGGTATCGTGCTGATCATGTTCGGCTCCGGTGCCGTCCAGGGCTTCGCTGTGACCCTCTGCATTGGTATTGTCACCTCCCTGTTCACCTCCATCTTCATCACCCGTTTGATTATTGACTCCCGTCTGAACCACAAGCGCTCGATGAGCTTCTCCTTCTCGTTCTCGGAGAACTTCCTGCGCGATGTACATTTCGACTTCCTTGGCAAGCGCAAGATGTTCTATGCCATTGCCGCCATTGCCATCGTTATCTGTGTTGCCAGCTTTGCCGTCCGCGGTATGAGTTTCGGTATCGACTTCACCGGTGGCCGTACCTATGTGGTGCGCTTCGACCAGTCGGTGGATATGCTTGATGTCCGTGCCGACCTGGCCAAGCAGTTCGACGAGGCTCCCGAGGTGAAGACTTACGGTCCGTCCAACCAGCTGAAGATTACCACCAAGTACAAGATTGACCAGGACGGCGACGAGGTGAAGGACGAGATTGTCGACAAGCTCTATGCCGGCGTCAGCAAGTACTACGCCACCCCCATCACCAAGGCTGAGTTCCAGTCGACCGAGACCAATCCTCTCGGCATCATCCAGGCCGACCAGTTTGGCAAGGGTGTGGCTCACGACAACCTGGTGCACTCCATTTGGGCCGTTATCGGCGGTCTGCTTGTGATGTTCGTCTATATCGGTATCCGTTTCCGCAGCTGGCGTTTCGGTATCGGTTCTGTTACCGCACTGGCTCACGACACGATTCTTGTTATCGGTATTTTCTCGCTGCTCCATGGACTGCTGCCCTTCAACCTCGAGGTTGACCAGTACTTCATCTCGGCAGTGCTGACGGTCATCGGTTATTCTATCAATGCCACTGTGGTTATCTTCGACCGTGTCCGCGAGTATCGCAAACTCTATCCGAAGCGCGAGCTCATCACTCACATGAATGACGCTATCAATTCCACTTTGGCACGTACGGTCAACACCTCGGGTACCACTTTCGTCACCCTGCTGATGATGTTCATCTTCGGCGGTGAGGTTATCCGTGGTTTCATTTTCGCACTCCTCGTGGGTGTCCTCGTCGGTGTGTTCTCGTCGCTGTGTATCGCATGCGCAGTGGTGTATGAGATTTCCGGTAAGGAAAAGACCAAAGCCGTGGCTGAGAAATAATAGTATTATTGAATACAATATTAATAGTAAAGACCAATGAGTTTTACGACCATACTGCTCCTCCTGCTAGTTGTTGGTTATTCGCTTTACACGAAAGCCAACAAGGCTGCTGCTGCAAGGCAGATTGACGGGAGTGAGGCTTCCGACGAGGAGCAGGATGGCGTTTTCAGTGAAGAGGATCCTTTTCAGGAGAACGGAAACGAAATCTTTACTTATGAAACCGAACCAATGACAGCCCCGATTCGCAAGGTTCAGGAGCCCCGAGTGCGACCCATGGCCCCTGTGGTGATGGAAGAAGCCCCTGCGGCGCCGAAGTTCGACCTGCGTCAGGCTGTTATAGCTCAGGTGATATTGACCAATAATTATATAAGTGAAATAAATCAACAAAATCAATAACTCTTAACATGTAAACGCAATGAGAATGTTTAGAAAAGTACTATTGACATTCGGACTCTTGCTGATGGCGGAAATGGCAGCCTTCGCTCAAGGCACCATGAAGGGAACCATCACCGACAAGAAGACAAACGAACCTCTTCCGTTCGTTAATGTCGTTGTCAAGCAAGATGGCAAACAAGTACAAGGCGGTACTACCGACTTTGATGGTGTTTTTACCATTAAAGGTCTGTCTGTGGGTACGTATGACGTCGAAGTGTCCTTTGTGGGATACAATCGCTACCTGCAAACCGGCGTACAGGTGAAAGCCTCTGGTTTTACCGTTGTGGACATCCAGCTTACGTCAGGAGCCACTAACCTCGATGTCGTGGATATTGTGGCTGACAAGGTGCCTATCATCGAAGTGGGTACCCCAGAGTCTGGTCAGCGCATGAACGCTGAAGACATCCAGCGCATGCCCGGTAACTCGGTCGATGCTATTGTTGCTTCCGTCGGAGGTATGGGTTACAGCGACGGTGGTACCAGCACGGCCCGTGGTGAGGGTGGTATGGTGACCATGCAGGGCGGTGTCCGTAAACGTACGGGTATCAACGTGCCCAAGGACGCTATCGCTGAAATCCAGGTTATTCTTGGTGGTACGCCTGCCAGCATTGGTGAGGCTATCGGCGGTACCCAGATTATCACTCTTAAACCCCCGACCAACACCTTCCAGGGTTTGGTCCGCTGGGAAGGCTACCTCGACTATCGTCTGCTCAACACACTCGTTGTGTACTTGACCGGCCCTGTCTACAAAGTGCCCATCAAGGATGAGAATGGCCAGGTTACTGGTGACCGTACCCTCGTCGGTTTCCGTTTTACCGGTCAGGCCAACTATCGCAACTGGCCCTACTACCGTGCCAGTGGTTATGATTTCCAGATTGTCAAGGACGATATTGTCAGATATATCGAGCAGAATCCTCTGACGTACGATCCTTTGACTGGCGGTACGAACTATACGGCCGAGACTATTCTCCGTCGTGATTCGTTCCATCAGATCACCCGTCTCACATCCGACGACTTTACCTCGTCGAGCCGCGTGCCCGACCTGCAGTACTACAGCGTCGCTATGGAAGGTGCTCTCGACTTCCGTTTCTCGGAGTACACCAGCTTGGTTGTCACTGGTGAGTTCAGCGCCGTCCATGCCCCTAATGGAGGCATCTCTCCCTTGACCATGCCTCTTGTCGGCAATGGCGTCGGTGAGTCCAAGAACATGGTTCTGACCGTTGACTTCACCCAGCGTTTCAAGGATGCACAGGTGACCAACGAAGAAGAAGCCCAGGCCTCTTCGCCCATCAAAAACGTGATGTACAACATCACCGGTATGGTCAACCGTTCGACTTCCAAGTCCTATAACGAAAGCTTCGGTTCCAGTATTGATGACATCTTCAAGTATGGTTATATCGGCAAGTTCATCACCGAGAAGACCCCCAGCTGGGAGGACAAACTCATCAATTACTATGGCTCTGACCGTTGGGCCAAAGTCCAGAATGCTTGGAACGACAATGTGACCTATGTTTCTGGTAGCGGTATCTACAATCCTCTTCTGGCCAACTACAACGAGCAGTTGTTCAATAGCCCCGAATTCCAGGATATCCGCCCCTACCTTACCATGCGTGACTATATTCTTCAGTACAAAGGTCTTTACAATGGTGACTCTCCCGGAAGCATTTATGGTCTGACCAACGTCGGTGTCCAGTCGGGTTCCTACGCTCTCAGCCAGGATGACTATCTCTATCTCTCCGCCAAGGCTTCTGCCGATGTTCTTGGCCATGAAATCGAGATTGGTTTCCAGTATGACCAGATGTGGAATTCCTACTTCGGTGTGGCCGCCTATGGTCTCTGGACTCTCATGCGCAACAATGCGAACACCCACATCCAGCAGCTCGACCTCGACAATCCTATTTATGAGACTCGCGGTTCTCAGCTCTATGTGCGTTATAACCGTTTGCTCGACTCCGAGCAGCAGACCCATTTCGACCGCGCTTTCCGTGATTACCTCATCACCAACGGCTTTACCCAGACCAATGGCCAGCCCATCGATGAGTATACGTGGATTGATATCGACCGCTACATGCCCGAAGATTTTGCCAAGGCCGGCGGTCTCAGCATGTTCTCCTCCGACGAACTCTTCAACAGCGGTAATGGCGCTTATGCCTCCTACTATGGTTACGACCACACTGGTGAGAAATACGACGCTTCCAACTGGAGCCTCGACAAGTTCTTCAACCCCAGCGATGGTAAGTACCGTTATCTCCCTGCCTTCTCGCCCATCTATGCTGCCGGTTATATTCAGGATAAGTTCTACTTCCAGGATCTTATCTTCAACGTCGGTGTCCGTGTCGACTATTTCAATGGCAACCAGTACGTGCTGAAGGATCCCTATCTGCTGTATGAATCCTATACTGTTGCCGACCTGCGTGCCAATCCCGAACTCATCGGTGGCGGCGGACAGTACCTCAGCAACGCCGGTGATGACTGGGTGCCCTATGTGGACCAGGTCTCCGATGCTGAAGGTGCCAACAAACCCATCATCAAGGGTTATCGCGACCAGCAAGGCAAGTGGTACAATGCCGACGGTGTCGAGCAGATCAACACTTCCGCTATCAATGGTAACTCTGGTAAACCCACTCCTTACTACACCGAGCGCGGTCTTTCCGCCATTGCCAACCGTACTGTCGGTACCGAGGCTTTCGAACGCTACACTCCCCAGATTGTTGCCATGCCTCGTATCGCCTTCTCCTTCCCCATCGGTGAGAAATCGCAGTTCAAGGCTAGTTACGACATTATCGCCCGTCGTCCTTCTGGCGGTTGGTCTGCCAACTATGTCGACTACCTCTTCATGTCTCAGATTTCCAGCACCAACAACCCCAACCTGAAGCCTGAGCGCATCACCAACTATGAGCTCGGTTTCCAGCAGGCTCTCAACGAGAATTCTGCCATCAGCGCTTCGGCCTACTACAAAGAGACCCGCGACCTGATCCAGCTCGTCCAGTATGCTGGTGCCGACCCCAACCCCAACTACTACAGCTACGACAACAAGGACTTCCGTACCATTAAGGGTGTCACCCTGGCCTATGACCTCCGTCAGACCAAGCACATCCGTATCAATGCCAACTACACCCTCCAGTATGCCGAGGGTACTGGTCTGTCCAGCGGTACCATGACTGAGCTTATCAAGGAAGGTTACACCACCCTGAAGATGCTCAACCCCATTGCCGACGACCGTCGTCATGAGTTCAAAGCCAATGTCGACTTCCGTTATGGCAGTGGTAGCAAGTATGATGGTCCCACCATCACCCGTACCGTTACCGACAAGGACGGCAACAAGCGTAGAAAAGACATCAAGCTTCTCGAGAACTTCGGTGTCAACTTCATGGCCGTCGCCCAGTCGGGTCGTCCTTACACCAAGGCCTTCTCCAACTCGCAGTACACCATCGTGGGTAGCTACAATGGTGCCCGTCTGCCTTGGGGCTTCTATTTCAATATTGTTGTCGACAAGATGTGGCCCATCCAGGTTGGCAAACGCACGACCTATATCAAGGCCGACATCACCATCAACAACCTCTTCGACATCCGCAACGTTCTCAACGTGTTCAATGTCACCGGCAACCCCGAGGACAACGGTTACCTGACCGACCCCGAGATGCAGCAGACCATCAATGCCTACCTCGATCCTCTCGCTTACCGCGACATCTACGCCATCAGCCTCCGCAATGGCACTTGGAACTACTCTTCCCCCCGTACCATCCGCGTGTCTGTATCTTATAACTTCTAATCTCAACGTGATAAAATATTATAAAGATGAAAAGTATATATAGCAAATTAGTATTGGTCTCTTTGCTGCTGGTCACTTGCGCACCGACGGTCTCCGCCCGCGAGTGTATCGAATGCATAAAGAACAACGCGAGAAAAGCTGCTGTCCAAACCAAGGCTGCCGCCTGTAAGCGCGCTCAGAGTACTGCCGAACTCAACATCAACAATGTTCGCGCCCTTATCAACGGCTACGGCAACATGTGGTATGATGGTAGCATTGCTCAGTACCACCTGCCTAAGAACAGCAACACCACACCTCTGTTCTGCGCTGCTCTGTGGATCGGTGGTACCGACGTCAACGACCAGCTCCGTATCGCTGCTCTCCGTTTCGGCTCCGAGGGCGACGACTACTGGCCCGGCCCCCTGAAAATCAACGGCACGGCCTCCATCGACCTGCCTGTTTGTAACTACTACGACAAACACTACATCATCACCAAGGCCGAAGTCCTCGCCTTTATGGAACACTTCGATTATTCGGGTTCCACCGTCACCATGAAGTCCGATCCCGGCGACGACCTCACCGAGGTCATCCTCAACTGGCCTGCCAAGGGTGATGGTGGCGACGACCTCACCAGCTACCTCGCTCCTTTCTTCGATGCCGACAACGATGGCATCTACAACCCCCACAATGGCGACTATCCCTACTACGACTTCAACAACGACCTCTGCCCCCGCACCATCAAGCAGCGTCACCCCGAGCGCGCCAATGTCTCCATCCCCACGATGGAAACCGAGCAGAATATCGTCACTGGCGGTATCCTCTCCGACCAGGTCCTGAAGGGCGACCAGACCATCTGGTGGGTCTTCAACGACATGGGTAACACCCACACCGAAACCAACGGTCAGCCCATCGGTCTCGAAATCCGTGCCCAGGCTTTCGCCTTCGCCACCAACGACCGTATCAACGACATGACCTTCTACTCCTACGAAATCATCAACCGTTCCACCTACGAACTCCGCGAGACCTACTTCAGCCAGTGGGTCGACCCGGACCTCGGTTTTGCTTGGGACGACTTCGTCGGCTGCGATGTCCGCCGTGGTCTCGGCTATTGCTACAATGGTGATGGCAGCGACGGCCCCGGTTCCGGTAGCTATGCCGGTATCCCCCCTGCAGTCGGTATCGACTTCTTCCAGGGCCCCTATATGGATGCCGACGGCAAGGACAATCCCAAGATCGACCTCGCTTACATCCTTTCGCGTCCCACTTCTGAGCCTGTCCGCAAGCTCCTCGACCAGTACAAGATGAAGAAGAAAGACTCCACCGTCGATTCTCTCGATATCAACGGCAATGTGGTCTACGACACCATCGCTATCTCCTACGATGCCGACGACTTCTATGCTCTCGACTATAAGAGCTGGTACTTCGTTCCTGGCGATGCCATCGGCAACTGCGCCATCAACGGTGTCAACTTTGGCAACAACATTGTTGACGACGAACGTTTCGGTATGCGCCGCTTCGTCTACTACGACAATGGCGGTTCCAGCATCAACGGCGAGCCCAGCAAGGCCAGTGACTACTACTACTACCTGCGTGGCTACTGGAAAAACGGTCAGCGCATGAAATATGGCGGAAACGCCATCTCCACTGGTACCACCAACCTCGACTGCGACTTCATGTTCCCCGGAGACAGCGACCCCTGGCATTGGGGCACCGATGGTCAGGTTCCTTCGATCAATCCCAACGACTGGACTGAGAAGAATGCCGGCAACACCCCCAACGACCGTCGTTTCATGCAGTCTGCTGGTCCCTTCACCCTGAAGCCCGGTGCTCTTAACTACATCACCGTGGGTATCCCCTTCGCCCAGGCCAACTCCGGCGACAACTGGGCCTCTGTCGAGCTGCTCCGTCAGGTCGACGACGTCTGCCAGCGCCTCTTCGAGAACTGCTTCAAGGTCCTCGATGGCCCCGACGCCCCCACGCTCACCGCTCAGGAACTCGAAAACGAGGTTATCCTCTATCTCACCTACGAGAACCCCAACTCCAACAACTTTGGTGAGAGCTACATGGAGGCCTCTCCCTCCATCCCCAGCTCCTACACCGATTCGGCCGGAGTCTCCCATGCTTATGACATCTTCTACCGCTTCGAAGGTTTCCAGATCTATCAGCTGAAGGACGCTACCTGCTCCATCGCCGATATCGACAACAAGGAGAAAGCCGTCCTCGTTGCCCAGTGCGACATCGAGAACTACTACGATTCCCTCGTGTACGACTATGATGCCAACGGCAATGTCACTGGCTCCCACGCCAACGAAAGCCCCAGCCTGCCCATCGGTACCCTTGTCAACTTCACCACCAATACCGCTACCGGTATCCAGGAGGGTAAGGTGATGGTCCAGGGCGCCAACACCGGTATTCAGCACGTCTTCCGTCTGACCACCGACGCTTTCGCTTCCGGCAACAACACCAACCTTGTCAACAACCGCGAGTACTACTACGTTGCCATCGCCTATGCCCAGAACCGTTTCAAGGAGTATTCCCAGTCCGATGCCGAGTACATCGATGGCCAGAAGGAACCCTACCTCGCCGGTCGTAAGAACGAGCGTGGCGGTAGCATCCTCCCAATCACGGTCATTCCCCACAGCCCCTCTGCCGAAGCCGGTGGCCGTCAGGCCCAGGCCGAGTTTGGCATGAGCCCCCGCATCATCCGCCTCGGCGGTTATGGCAACGGTGGTTCTCTCCTCCGCCTCAGCCAGGCTTCCATCGACACCCTCATGGGCAATCCCGATCAGGGCCTTCTCCCCAAGGCTCCCGGCACCTTCTCGAGCCGTTTTGTTGGTTCCAACAACATCAGCTCCATGACCAACCCCTGCATCATCGCCAATCCTACCTATGAGGAGGACTTCGGCCCCATCAACGTCCGCGTCATTGACCCGCTCAAGATTCGCGAAGGCCGCTTCAACATCCTCTTTAATAATGAAGACAACGACACCACTACCATTGCAAACACCACCCGTTGGTGCATCGTCCGCGACGGTGGTGGCCACATCGACTCCACTCTCGTCGACGGCCATTGGACCTATCGCGACACTGTGTGGTCCGACTTCGAGATCGGCCGCTTCAACGAGCAGCTCTTCCTCGACCTCGGCCTCGCCGTCACCCTGGTCAACCCCAAACCCATTGCCACCAACCTCGGCTACTATGTTGGCAACTCCTATCCCGGCAAGTTCGCCTATGGCGCTGCCACCAAGGGCTCTGTCCTCGGTTCCGAGATGAACTATGCCGATGATAACAAGCAGTGGCTCAGCGGTGTTCCCGACAACGACTCCTACTTCATCTACAACTGGATTCGTTCCGGTTCGCAGTTCGCTGCCAACACCTACCTGACCTTCCAGGGTTCCACCGCCGCACCCAACGTTTCCGAGCCTTATCTCGACGAGGACTACTTCCATGGCATCAGCGACAACTCCCTCAGTGGCGCTGTCAGCACCGAGGCTCTCGACAAGGAGCAGGAATTCGAAAGTGTTGTCTACGGCTACTGGGGCCCCTACGGCCTGGCTTCCACTCAGACCTTCCACCCCGGCTTCAACTACTCCTACTACATTGCTCCCGACGACACCCTTGCTGCTCTCAACATCAACAAGAACCGTCTCCTCCGCGAGCTGATGGTCAACACCTGGAGCAAGTCCATCCACTATAGCTCCCTGGCCAACCTGCCCAGCATCCATTTCGTCTTCACCTCCGACACCTCCAAGTGGACTCGCTGCCCGGTCATCGAGCAGTGCGACGACTACACCCAGGCAGAAGGCAATGCCCGCCGCTTCAGCGCCCGTCGCCACGCCTCCGTCAACAAGGAGGGCAAGACCTGCGCCGACCTCGGCATCGCTGCCGACACCTCCGATCCTTCCAACCCCGCCTACATCTGCGAGAACGGTATGGGCTGGTTCCCCGGCTATGCCATCAACACCCTTACCGGCGAGCGCCTCAACATCATGTTCGGTGAAGATTCGCGCTACATCCAGCACAATGGTGCCGACATGATGTGGAACCCCGACGGCACCCTCACCGAGGGCACCCAGAACTATGTCATCGGCGGCCGCCACTACATCTATGTCATGAATGCCACCATGCAGCCCTTCTACAACATGGCTTCGCTCTCCACCGTCATTCCTGCCGAATATGCCACGCCTTCCTACGATGCCGGCCGCTGGTGCATGCAGATGCTCTCCTCCGCCGACCGCCTGATGGAAGCCGTCGTCCCCTATTCCGACACCTACCGTCTCAATAAGGGTCTCACCAAGAATGCCGATGCAGGTATTATCCCCGTCCGCGACTCCCTCTCCCTGCTCTACGCCTCTGTGGCTTGGGTCAACATGCCCATGGTCAACGATCGCTACGCCTTCACCAACCCCATGGACATTCCTTGCGATGTCACCATCCACATCGACGTCCGCAGCCCCTATGGCACCTACATGTCCACCAACAAGACCACTTCGGTCAATGCCGGTGCCGCCCTGCGCAACCATGAGATGCCTGCCTACCAGTTCGTGCTTGGTCCCGACGACGCTGTTCTCGAAAACATCGCCACCGCCTCCAATGCACGTCAGGATTATATCGATTCCCTCCTCGGACGTATCAACATCGTCCCGAACCCCTACTACAGCTATTCCAATTATGAGACCGCTAGCCAGCTCGAGACCAAGGTCCGCATCATCAACCTGCCCACCGGCGTTGAGAACGGTCAGCCCCAAGGCTGTACCATCCGCATCTACACCGTCGACGGCACCCTGGTGCGTACCCTCGGCCCCACGGCCGTCACGCGCGACGCCAGCATCGGAGCTGAAAACACCACTGTCGATTGGGACCTCCACAACCAGGCTGGTATCCCCATCGCCGGCGGCATGTACCTCATCCACGTCAACGTTCCCGGTGTTGGCGAACGTGTCATCAAGTGGTTCGGTACCATGCGTCCTGTCGACCTCAACTCCTTCGGTTTCTAACACAGTTTGATAACAACTAAACATTAATACAGAGATGAAAAGAATATTAAGAATATTTGCTGTAGTTGTGATTCTCACGGCGCTTTCCGCCCCGTCAGCCCAGGCTGGCAACGATGAACGTCGTGGCACAGCGGGCGCCTCTGAATTGCTTGTCAATCCCTGGACCCGCAGCACCGGTTGGGGTGGCGTCAACATCGCCAACGTCCGTGGCCTCGACGCCCTGTTCAACAACGCCGCCGGTCTTGCCTTCGTCGATGGTGTCGAAGTGGCCTATTCCAACACTATGCTCTATGGTGGTCGCAGCGGCCTCTCCAGTGGTGCTACCATCAACACCTTCGGTCTTGGCATCCGTGTCTTCGACGCCGGCGTTCTCGGTGTCTACGTCATGTCCATGGGCTTTGGCGACATCGATGTCACCACCTATTCCAGCCCCGAGGCAGGCCTCAACGGCACCTTCTCGCCCAGCTACATGAACATCAACGTGGCCTATGCCCACAGCTTCACCCGTAGCATCCACGGCGGCGCCGTCGTCAAACTGATCACCGAAAGCACCGACAACGTCTCGGCCACCGGCTTCGGCATCGACGCCGGTATCCAGTACGTCACCGGCGAGTTCGACCAGCTCAAGTTCGGTATCTCCCTCAAAAACTGGGGTCCCTCCATGAGCTACGATGGCTCCGGCCTCTCCCTCCAGATGGTCAACAATGCCGGCAACAACTTCACCGTCGAGACCCGTTCGGCCGAAATGGAGCTCCCCACCTGCCTCAACATCGGTATCTCCTACGACTTCCTGATCGACAAGTGGGACCAGCGACTCACCCTCGCCGCCTCCTTCACCTCCAACGCCTTCCTGCGCGACAACTACACCGTCGGTCTTGAGTACAGTCTGCTCAACATGGTCCAGCTCCGCGCCGGCTACGTCATGCAGCCCGGCCTCTGGACCAACGATGCCGCCACTGCCAGAAATGGCATCTGCGCCGGTGCCTCGGTCGACGTGCCCCTCCACAAGAAGGACTCCGACAGCAAGACAGGCCTCACCATCGACTACTCCTATCAGTCGGCCGACCCCCTCAAGGGCACCCACTCGATCGGAGCCAGCTTCCGTTTCTAACGCCTGAGCAAAGACACATCAATCCTTGTTGGGAAAGGCTTGCAAAAGCCTTTCCCACTTTTTAAAACCCAATAAAAAACCACTATCGATCATGTCAGAAATCAAATATTACAGTGAAGAAGGCCTGCAGAAGCTCAAAGACGAGCTCCACCACCTCATCGCCGTGGAGCGTCCCGCCGCTTCGGCAGCCATCGCCGAGGCCCGCGACAAAGGCGACCTCTCCGAGAACGCCGAGTACGACGCCGCCAAGGAGGCCCAGGGCCACCTCGAGGCCCGCATCTCCAAGCTCCAGGACCTCGTGGCCAACGCCCGCCTGCTCGACGAGAGCAAAATCGACACCTCCAAGGTGCTCCTCCTCTCCATCATCACCATCCGCAACACCAAGAACAATCTCAAACAGACCTACACCATCGTCCCCGAGAGCGAAGCCAACCTCAAACAGGGTAAAATCAGCGTCACCTCGCCCTTCGCCTCGGCCTTCCTCGGCCACAAGGTGGGCGACATCGTCGAGGTCAACGTCCCCGCTGGCAAGATGAATTTCGAGCTTATCAAGATTGAACGCTAAAACCCCGTTGCTATGACCATTTTCAGCAAAATCGTCGCAGGCGAAATCCCCTGCTACAAGGTGGCCGAGACCGAACACTGCTTCGCGTTCCTCGACATCAACCCCGTCGTCCCGGGCCATGTGCTCTGCATCCCCAAGAAGGAGGTCGACTACATCTTCGACCTCGACGAGGAGCTCTTCACCGAGCTGCACCTCTTCGCCCGCCGCGTGGCCAAAGGCCTCAAAAAGGTCTGCCCCTGCATCAAGATCGGCGAAGCCGTGGTGGGCATCGACGTCCCCCACGTCCACATCCACCTCATGCCCCTCAACCATCCCGGCGACCTCAACTTCAGCCACCATGTCGAGATGACCCCCGACGAGCTCTCCTCCCTCGCGGCCCGCATTGCCGCCGCCATCGAGTAGTGCTCTCCCGCGGTCCATCCCGCTCCCCAATAGCGCACGCCGGCAAGGTCCACCCTTGCCGGCGTGCGCTTTTTTTTGTCCCTTCCACCTCCCACCAGCCTCCCACCAGCCTCCTTTCAACCTCCTCCCAACCACCCACCCTATACCTACCCGAGAGGTACATAATTCGGCATTTCTTATATCGTTCTTATATCGTTCTCATATACTTCTCATATACTTCTTGTATAGGTGATATAAGAAGTATATGAGAAGTATATAGGAACTATATGAGAAGGGCCGAATTTGACCCCTTTCGGGGGGAGTTAAGAGTTATGAGTTATGAGTTATGAGTTATGAGTTATGAGGTGGGGAAATGGGTGGGGTTGGGGTGGAGTTAAGGTGGGGTTGTGGTGGGGTTGATTTTCTTAATGAATGTTAAAATGGCATTTTTTTTTGCAAAAATATTTTGCCAGTTCGGAAAAATGTTGTATTTTTGCAGTCGAAAACAAGAACAAATTAATAGGCTAAAACAAACATAACACGTTATGTATCTGACAAAAGAAAAGAAAGAAGAAATATTTGCCAAGTATGGCAAATCGGCTCAGGACACTGGCAGCGCCGAGGGACAGATCGCTCTCTTCACCTATCGCATCCAGCACCTCACTGAGCTGATGAAACAGCACAAGAAAGACCAGGTCTCCGAGCGCGCCCTCGTGGGTCTCGTCGGCAAGCGTCGCAAGATGCTCGACTACCTGAAGGAGACCGACATCGAGCGCTACCGCGCCATTGTCAAACAGCTTGGCCTGCGTAAATAATCGCCGCCTCGCTTGACCAAGAGGAAAGAATAGTTTTTCATATTTATTTGGTTATGGTTGGGACTGCCCGGTTTTTCCGGGTAGTCCTTTTTTTATGCTTTGCCTGTTGAAATTTTTTTTCGCCCTGTAGCGTTTGGTTTCTAGTCTTTTGCGCGTTTTTTTTGTTTTTTGTAGTGTTTTCCCGTCTTTTTACGTTATTATATGCAAAAGGGTGATTTCCCCTTTCGTTAAACATGATTTGAAACACTAATTAAAGAATACAAGGTAAAAAAATGAAACAGATGAAGCGAAAGATGATGCTTGTGGGCATGATGCTGACGGCTTTTGCCACCTCGGCCCAGACGTTTGTCTCCACCCAGCCGGGCAAACGCAATGCGTTGATTGAGGAATACACCGGCGTGAACTGCCAGTATTGCCCGCTGGGGCACAAGGCCACCGACCAGACTGTGGAGGCGTTCCCGGGGCGTGTCTTCGCCATCAATATCCACCAGGGCACCTTCGCCTCGCGTTTCACCACGCAGTGGGGCAACGCCCTGGCGGGCCAGGCCAGCATCAGCGGCTACCCCTCCTCGACGTTGAGCCGCCATGCCTTCTTCGGCAACTCGATCCATATCGACCCGGGCCAGGCCTATTCCTGCGCCGCCGAGATTCTGGAGATGGACGCCCCCGTCAATGTGTCCGCCACGGTCGACATCGACCCGCAGTCGCGCCTGATGGTGGTGAAGGTGGAAGCCTACTATACCGCCAACGCCAACGGCGGCACCAATATGCTCAATGTGGCCCTAGTGCAGAACAATGTGCTGTACTATCAGGCCGGCGCTTCGTCCTATTATCCCGAGAATATGGTCAACGGTGAGTACCAGCACAAGCACATCCTGCGCGACCTCCTCACCGGGCAGTGGGGCGACACCATCCACCAGACCACGGCGGGCAGCTTCTTCACCAAGGAGTACGCCTACGTCATTCCGCAGCAGATCGGCGACCTGGAGGTGCCCAATGTCGACGACCTCAGCGTGGTGGTCTTCGTGTGCGAAGGCCGCAAGGAGGTGCTCAACGCCTGCGAGGCCATCCGCACGGGCGACAAGGCCTACATCGCCCACGGCAATGCCGGCGGCGAGGAGTGCTCGCTGGAGTGGAACCCCTACGTCACCGTGGTCAATCCCACCGACCAGCCCATCGACAACCTGAAGTTCAACGTCGACGGCTCCGTGGTGACCCGCAACAAGACCATTGCCCCCTACTGCAGCGACACCGTGCGCATTGCCCACTTCGCCATCGACGCCATGCCCGAGGTTAGCCAGAGCTACAGCCAGAGTGTCAGCGTGGCTTTCTCCAGCTTTGCCAGCAACGGCCATGAGGTTGCCGCCGCCGGCGACCCCGTCGGCATCAGCTACGGCAATGCCGAACTCTACACCGCCGAAGGCCCCCTGACGTTGCGCATCCGCTACGACAGCTATCCCACCGAGGTCTCCTTCTCGCTGGCCGGCATGGACGACTGCCGCTACTACTACCAGACCACCGGCACCCAGGCCGACGCCGGCGCCACGCGCGAGTACACCCTTTCGCCCGCCACGGCCGGCCTCTACCGCCTCAAGGTGTACGACGTTGGCGGCGACGGCCTGAGCGGCACCGTGGCTGTGGTCGACGCCCAGGGCAACACCCTCTTTAGCCGCAACGGCAGCGACCTCATGGTGTGGGACGACCTCTACCTCAACATCACCACCGCCGGCAGCGACGGCCCGCAGGACCCCGTGGTGGCCATCGACGATGTGGCCATGCAGAGCGTCAGCCTGCAGCTCTACCCCAATCCCGCCACCGATCGCCTGATGCTTTCGGCCGATATGCCGGTGCAGCGCGTGCAGGTGTTCGACATGACGGGTCGTATGGTGATGAGCTCGACGGGGACGGAGCTCGACGTGTCGGCGCTTCCCGCCGGCCTCTACATGCTCCGTGCCATGGGCGAAACGGGTGTGGGTAGCAAAAAGTTCATCAAGAAGTAAACGATAAACGGTATTGGATATGAAGCATAGGATTATTACCCTTTTGACAGCCCTGGTCCTCTGTGCCACCGTGCATGCCCAGGACCTCTTTGCCGAGGATTTTGAAAGCGTTGCCATCTCGGGCGAGGTGGGTGCGTTGCCCGAGGGCTGGGTGATGTACACCGACGGCCACACGAATGTGTCCAACCTGGCCCTCTTCGGGACGGGATGGGTGGTCTCGCAGGTGGAGACGGGCAACAACGCCCTGGCGTCGGTGTCGGCCGTCAACGAGAGCGGCGACTGCGACCGCTGGGTCGTCACCCCCGCAGTGCGCATTCCCGCCGAGGGCTATTCGCTCACCTTCCGTGCCTACGCCCTCCAGAACTCCAGCAGCGAGAAGCTGATGGTCAAGGTGTCCACCACGGGCAGCGACAAGGAGAGCTTCACCGTCGCCCTGCGCGACATTGTCTTCAATGGCACCGACGGCGTCACGGCAGGGTGGAACAACTTCAGCCTTGCCCTGGACGAATATGCCGGGCAGGAGGTCCGCATTGCCTTCATCAACCACGGCCATGCCAACTTCATCTTCGTGGACGACGTCAAGATGACGGTGCCGCACGATAATTTCCACATGGTGCTGATGGAGAGCTTCACGTCGCAATACTGCGGCCAGTGCCCCGACGGGCACGAGATGCTCGAGGGTGCCTACGAAGGCCTCGAGAACCGTGTGGCATGGGTGTCGCACCACGCCGGCTTCCAAAACGACGCGATGACCTGCAGCGCCTCCACGGCCATGGAGGCCCTCTACAATACCGGCACCTACGCCCCCGCCGTCTGCATCGACCGCGACATGCGCTATTCGACTGAGCCCGGCCCCGTGCACTATGTGGGCGACGCCATGTCGATGCACGATGTGCTGGCGCGTGCCAGCTCCTACCAGGACAACATCGTCCTCGGCTTCACCAGCATCGAGTACAACGCCGACAGCCGCCAGCTGTCGGTCACGGTGGACGGCTATTTCCTTGGCGATATGACCATCACCAATCCCCACCTGACGGTCTACCTTGTCGAAGACAGCATCATCGCCTTCCAGAACGGACAGTCCAACAGCAACTACCGCCACGACCATGTGGTGCGCGGCAGCCTGACCGACGCCTGGGGCGATGCCGACGCCTTCACCACCACCACGGCCGGTACCCACTTCGGCAAGACCTTCACCTACAACCTGCCGCAGAACGTGCGTCCCGACAAGTGCAGCCTGGTGGCTTTCGTCACCACCCACGGCAGCACCGTCACCCAGCGCCGGGTGCTCAACAGCGCCAAGAGCGGCTACATCACCAACGACCATGGCGGCGCGCTGGCCATCGACGATGCCGAGGCCGACATGGTTGTCAAGGTCTATCCCAATCCCGCCACCGAGGTGGCCAACATCTACACCGGCCGCACTATTCGCAGCCTCACGGTACTGAACAGCCTGGGGCAGGTGGTGGGCGACTACGGGAGTGTCAATGCCGACATCGCCGAGCTGAATGTCTCCGCCCTCCCGGCCGGAGTCTACCTCGTCAGGGCTGTCACCGACGGCGGCACCTTCACGGCACCTCTGTGTGTGTCCAAATAAGTGTTTAGAATAACGAAAATTAAAAAAAAAGTAACAATATGAAAAAAGTTTTCAGACTGATGATGATGGCCATGATGGCCGTTGCAACCATGGGCTTCGTGGCCTGCGAGAAAGACAATGACAACAACAGTGGCCAGCAGGGTGGCGGCACCACGCCTGTTGAGGAGCCTACCTACGAGACCCTTGAGCGTACCGAATGGGAGGGCGTCTATTCCACCTACGACCAGACCCCCGGCTACACCCAGAACTACCTCAATATCCATTGGACCATCGACTTCCTCAGCAATGGTGAGGGCATGATTATGTTCTATCTCGAAAGCCCCGGATACGACCCCGACACCTATGAGTTCCCGATGACCTACACCTACGACGGCGTCAACTCCGGCGTCATCTCCAACTGGGAATACGGCACTGCCGGCAATTTCACCGTCGACCCCTACAACCGCGTCCTCGTTGTCGAGAATCTAACCCTTGAGATCGGCGAGACCGAAGATGCCGGCTACACCTATGGCGGTGTCACCACCCTGCACCAGGTGCAATAGGGCGTTGGAGAGTAGTTAAAGTACCAAAAGAAGTAATACAAGATGAAAAAAACAATACTAACCCTCATGGTTGCCTGCCTGGGGTGCACGGCTGTGGCGGCCCCTGTCGGCGCCGACCGTGCCGCGGCAGTGGCCCGTGCCTTCTGGCAGGTGCAGATGCACGGCAAGAGCGATGCAACCCTCGTGCAGCAGTCGTGGCAGTACGACAATGTCTATCTCTTCACGGCCGACTGCGGAGGCTGGCTCCTTGTGGCGGCCGACGACTGTGCCCGCCCTGTGCTGGCGTGGTCGCTCGACGGCAGTGTCAACCCGCAGCAGATGCCTGCAGCCATGGAGAACACGGTGTATGTATACCATGAGGAAATTGGCGCCGTGCGCCTCGAGGCCGACTACGCCTCGCGCACACCCCATGAGGAGTGGACGCTCCTCGAAAGCGGCAACCCCCTGAAGGACGACACCGACGACGAGGTGCAGCCCCTGATGTCCACCCAGTGGTATCAGCGCTCGCCGTACAACATGTACTGCCCCAGCTACACCATGACCGGCTGCGTGGCCACGGCTATGGCCCAGGTGATGAAGTATTGGAACTTCCCCGCCTTCGGCCACGGCAGCCACTCCTACAGCGATGACACGGGCTACGGCCTGCTGAGCGCCGACTTCGGCGACACACGCTACGACTGGGACCACATGCCCAACCGCCTCACCTCCTCGTCCTCTACGGCCGAGAAGGAGGCTGTGGCCACCCTGATGTACCACTGCGGCGTCAGCGTCAATATGCATTATTCCACCATCTACAGCGGCACCACCATCAACAAGTGCGAGGTTGCCCTGCCCACCTATTTCCACTACAACTCCGCCGATATCCACTATCGTGCCAAAGGCCAGATCAGCAACGACGCCTGGACCGACACCCTCATTGCCGAGGTGCGCCAGCTGCGCCCGGTGCTGCACGGCGGCAGCGGCCCTGCCGGCGGGCACTGCTTCGTATGCGACGGCTTCAACGCCCAGCGCTATCTCCACTTCAACCTCGGCGAGGACGGCGATGGCGACGGCTACTATGCCGTCGGGGCCATCACATATGGCGCCTACAGCTTCAACCAGAGCAACGACGCCATCCTCGGCGTCCATCCCGGCTACGGCCTCCTCCTGAGCGCCGACCAACTGGGCTACACCCGCCAGGGTGGCCGCCAGCAGGTGTGGCTCTCCACCTGCGACACCCTCGACCTTCCCTGGACCGCCACCGCCGGCGCCGACTGGATTACCCTCTCGGATACCGATTTCGACCGTCTCGGCCAGGTGTCCATCGATGTGGAAGAGAACAATACCGGTGCCGAGCGCACCGCCACGGTGACCTTCACCCAGGGCTCCCACACCGCCATCCTCACCGTGGTGCAGGAAGCCTACGACCCCGCCTCCGACTACTGCCCCCTCACCGTGCTGATGGAGAACACCCACAACGAGCCGTGGGCCGGCGACGCCCACCTGAGCTTCGAGTCGCTCAGCGGCACCGTCTACGGCACTGCGCAGCACACCGCCAACAGCGGCTCCAGCTCCACCACCGTCAGCGTGGCCCCCCACGACGTCATGGTGCGCTGGCATCCCGGCGGCGCCCGCGACCGCTACATCAACTACAAGGTGCAGAACCAGTACGGCGAAACCCTCGTCGAGGTCGACAACGCCTACTTCGACGGCGCCGACGTACTCCTCCCGTGGCCCTGCGCCCGTGTGGGTATCGACGATGTCGACGCTTCTGCCTATAGCATCTGGCCCAATCCCGCCACCGACCGCGTCAGCGTTGCCTCGTCCGGCGGACGGCCCTTCACCCTCGCACTCCTCGACGTCGCAGGCCGTGTCCTGCTCCAGTCCGACGGCTCTAGCCTCGACCTCGGCGCCGTGGCACAGGGAGTCTACTACCTCCGCATTGTCTCCGACGGCAACGTCCATGTCCGGAAATTAATCAAACAGTAACATGAAGAAAACAATATTCGCACTCCTTATGGCATCCGTGGCCCTCACGGCCATGGCCAAGCCTGTCGGCAGGGCCGACGCCGAACAGGTGGCCAACCACTTCTGGACCTCGGCCCTCGGCGGCAAGGGAACACTGGCGCTTACCCCCTGGCGCTATGCCGAGGTGTACCTCTTCACCGGCGAGCACGGCGGTTTCGTCCTGGTCTCTGCCGACGACTGCGCCCGCCCCGTGCTGGGCTACTCCCTCTCGTCGACCCTTCAGCCCGACGCCCTGCCCCTGCCAATGGCCGAGCGCCTGGAAGCCTACTGCGAGCAGATAGCCCTCGGCGCCGAGCTTCAGGTGGAAGCCTCCAAGGCCGACGCCGAACGCTGGGCCGCGCTCCTGGCGGGCACCCCCTGCAAGGACGGCGACAGCGACGACCGCATCGACCCCCTGCTCGAAACCCACTGGCACCAGGACGGCGGCTATGCCCTGCTGACGCCCCTGAACCTGCCCGTAGGCTGTGCCGCCACGGCGCAGGCCCAGATGATGCGCTACTGGCGCTTCCCGGCTTTCGGCCAGGGCAGCGAGACCTACAACTGCCAGCCCTACGGCGCCCAGAGCGCCGACTTCGCCCACACGCTCTACGACTGGGCCAACATGCCCGACCAGGTGTCCACCGCCAGCCCCTACGCCGAGCAACTGGCCGTTTCGACCCTGCTCTACCACGTCGGCGTGAGCCTCCACATGGGCTATGCCCCCGGCGGCAGCGCGGCGGCAGGCCTCACGGACCAGCCCGGCATCCCCAGCATCGACAACTCGCTGCGCGACTACTTCCGCTACAGCCCCTCGCTGCACCCCATCTTCAAAACCACCGGCTACACCGACCAGCGCTGGGCCGACAGCCTCAAGGCCGAACTGCGCCTGCGCCACCCCATCGTCTATTGCGGCGTGGCCCCCGAAGGCGGCCATGGCTTTGTCTGCGACGGCTACGAGTACCGCGACGCGCAGATTTGGTTCCACTTCAACTTTGGTTGGAGCGGCGTCGGCGACGGCTACTACACCACCGACGACATCTGCCCCAACGTCAGTCCCACGGGCGAGATTGGCAACGCCTACCACTTCACCCAGAGCAACCAGGCCCTACTGGGCGCCGTGCCCGACTACGGCCCGCACGTCAGCGACACCCTCCGCTGGGTCGACCGCGAAGGTGGCACCGACTCCGTGCTCTTCGCCGGCAACCCCACCCTGGATGCCCCCTGGACCGTGAGCAGCAGCGACAGCTGGCTCCGCGTCACCTCGCAGTACACCGACAACGCCCAGTGGGTCACCTTCAGCGTCGACCCCAACACTTCGGGCGCCGAGCGCACCGCCACGCTCACCTTCACCCACGGCGGCCGTACGGTCACCGTCGGCGTGGTGCAGACCTACTACAACGCTGCCGACTACTGCCCCCTGACCGTCGTCATGGAGAGCACGCGCGGCGGCGGATGGGAGAACGGCGCCTACCTGAGCTTCGAATCCCCCTCGGGCTATGTCTACAACACCGCTGCCCTCGCCTACGGGTCCTACGATTCGGTACAGGTCGACGTGGCGCCCCACGACGTCAACATCGTCTTCCACCACGGCGGCGGCACCGACCGCTACATCAATTACCGTGTCTACAACCAGCACGGCGAGTCCCTGGCCGACGTCGAATACGCCTTCATGAACGGCGGCACCCACTTCGTGCCCTGGCCCTGCGCCCTCGTTGGCATCGAAAGCCCCGAGGAGGCGGAGAGCGGCGAGCTGCGCACGGAGGTCTACGACCTTGCCGGCCGCCTGATGCACCGCGTGGAAAACGGAAAATGGCAAGCCGAAAGCTCCAACCTGCCCGCAGGCATCTACCTTGTCCGCACCGTCGGCCCCAAGGGCGTGAGCACCAAGAAACAGATAGTATATTAAACCTACATAGTTAAAGCATTCATATATGAAAAGAACCCTTCTTACCCTAGTCTTTGCCGTCACTGCACTGGTCTTTGCCTCCTGCGGCAAGGACGACGAGAACACCTCCAGCAGCCAGAGCGGCCCCACGCCCGAGATTCCCACCACCTACGACCTCGCACGCACCTCGTGGGTCGGCGTCTACGAAGGCACCGTTGTCCACCCCCAGGCCGGCACCGTGCCCTGCATCCTCACCTGGACTCTCGACTTTGTCGACGAAACCAACGTCAGCATCATGCTCGAAATGGTCACCGGCGGCCAGGCCCAGCAGCCCCAGGAAATGAGCTGCACCTACACCCTCGACGGCTGCAATGGCGAGATTGTCTATGTCGAAGAGGGCGAGACCCAGACCGATCCCTTTGTGGTCGACCCCGTCAACCGCACCCTCACCGTCGATTTCCGCATGGTCACCGGTTTCTCGCGCGAGAGACCCCAGCAGGTCGGCGGCGTCACGGTGTTCCACCAGGTCCGTTAATCCATCCGAAATCGAATTTTCATTAAAGTATTATCAATAATTAATTTAAACAAAAAAACATCATGAAAAACATCTTTCGTTTTCTCTGCCTGACCCTCGTGGCTGGCCTGACCTTCGCCTCCTGCAGCAAGGACGACGACAACAGCACCAACGCCGACGGCAAGTACACCATCACCGTCGTCAGCGCCGACGAGGCCATGGGCAAAGCCTATGGCGGCGGCCAGTTCGACCCCAACACCACCACCCGCATCTGGGGCACCCCCGAAGTGGGCTACCAGTTCGACAAGTGGAGCGACGGCAACACCGAGAACCCCCGCACCATCACCGTCACCGGCAACGCCACCTACACCGCCGTCTTCAAGACCGTCGGCGGCGACAACCCCAACCCCAATCCCAACCCTAACCCCGGCGGCGGCGAGACCCCCGGCAACTTCAGCGCCAGCTTCACCGTCAACGGCACCTCCTACCAGGGCATTGCCCTCGTGAGTCTGGGAACCATGGAAGGCCTCTTCAACCTCACCATCTATGCCGGTGAGCAGGGCCCCGTCCTCGGCACCTTCATCCTCCCGCAGACCGGTACGCAGAGCCTCGCCGACGGCATCCAGGCCTTCTTCTACACCGACCAGGAGTCCTTCGTCACCACCACTCAGGGCGAGCTGCCTCCCTACCTGACCGTCGGTAGCGTTGGCTGCACCATGGACGTCACCGTCAACACCCTCGACCTCAACACCGGCGAAGTGGAGATCTCCATGAGCGGCACCATGCTCGACATTGCCGCCGCCGAGGCCGGCAACCCCACCACCGTGCCCTTCACCGCCTCCATGAGCGGCTTCTACCAGACCGGTTCCACTCCCACTCCGAGCAGATAATCGCCGGAATCAGTAACCCGTCCAACCCTTTTGCGCAGCATCATTGCCTCCCCGGCAGTGATGCTGCGCTTTTTTTTATTCCCCCTCGTGCCGCGTCTGCAGATAATTCCCGCTCCTCCGTAGAGACGCAGCGTGCTGCGTCTCCCGGTGGGCGGTGCGAAAAAAAAAGAGACGCAGCATGCTGCGTCTCTACAGGCGGGGACAGACGCCCCGCAGGGGCGGAAGAACTTAGGCGGGGGCAACGCCCCCGTGATGCGTGATAGTATAAAAAAAAACGCCCCGCAGGGGCATAAGAATAAAAATCTTATGCCCC
>Ga0310697_10001186_pt1 | contig 31524 bp, 24 predicted proteins | sample 172DNAGHGlowgp2_FD_203883 | JGI IMG/M metagenome (GOLD analysis project Ga0310697, IMG submission 203883) | Sheep rumen microbial communities from Palmerston North, Manawatu-Wanganui, New Zealand - 1728 DNA GHGlow gp2 (v2) (version 2) | ecosystem: Host-associated > Mammals > Digestive system >... | reverse complement strand
CGGAAGATTGTGGAAAACGCGGCGCTGCTGCCGGAACGCCGGGGACGGCGTTCCCTACCGAAAGGCACACGCCTTCCGCGAGAAGTATATTTGGCGAAACAAGAGTTTTGGAGAACGTGAACGAAAATCAATTTGGAAAACACAAGCGGAATCGTGTGCGCGTTTTTGTAGGGCGCGCCGACCCCGGCGCGCCGCGCAGCAACGCCCCGTTTTCAGCAAGCCCCGGGCGAATCCCCAGCCGTCCTTTCCTTCCCCCAGCGGGGGAAGGTGGCATCCGCCGATCCCCCGCGAGGCGGATGACGGAAGAGGGAGAACCTGACCGTCAGCAGACGGTAAAACCGTTGCATACTCCCGCGTCTGCGGTCATTTCCACGGCGCGGTCCCGCCGCGTTCTCCCTCTCCGGTCGCCCTTGTGGGTGACACCCTCCCCCGCTGGGGGGAATGGGCTGCGGATTCGCCGGAAGACTGTTGAAAACACGGCGCTGCTGCCGGAAGGGGCAAGCCCCTTCCCTACATCGTGTGGCTGAACCTGATAAAGATCACCACATTTTGTAGGGAAAGGGCTTGCCCTTTCCGTTTTGCGGCAGCATTTTGCCGGGTTGAGACTTGCCCCGACCTGGGTTTTGCTTTCTTACCGCCCGAACTTGTTCCCCTCCCCGCTTGACAACTCCTGTACTTCGTGATACGATTTATCACATGAAAGGAGGTATGGCATGGATGCGCAGTTGAAACGCGGGCTGATGGACGTGTGCGTGCTGGCCGCAATCCGGGACGGGGACGCTTACGGCTATCAGATCCTCAAGGATATGAAGCCCTATCTGAGCCTGTCCGAATCCACCCTGTACACCGTCCTGAAGCGGCTGGAGACGGCGGGGCTGCTGACCGTGCGCAGCGAGGAACACGCTGGCCGCCTCCGCAAGTATTACCGCATTACGGAGGCGGGGCGACAGCGGATGGCGGAATTTCAGGCGGAATGGGCGGAGATTCTGGCGATTTATCGCTTCATCACAAGGGGGGGAGAGCATGGATAAAGAGACGTTTCTGGCCCGTCTGCGGGAGGGCCTGTCCGGGCTGCCGCGCTCCGACGCGGCGGAGTGCCTGGCCTTTTACGGGGAACTGATCGACGACCGGATGGAAGACGGCCTGTCGGAGGCCGAGGCCGTGGCCGGGATCGGGCCGGTGGAGGAGATCGTGGCCCAGACTGTGGCGGAGATCCCCATCTCCCGGCTGGTCAAAGAGAAAGTTGCGGCAAAGCGTAAGCGGAAAGCCTGGGAGATCGTGCCGCTGGCCCTGGGCGCGCCCGTCTTGATGGCCGCCGCAGCCGTGGCGCTGTCCGTCTATGCAGCGCTCTGGGCCGTGGCGGTCTCCCTCTGGGCGGCGGACGCGGCGCTGCTGGGCGTCGCGTTGGCCGCCGTGGTACTGGGGCCGGTGCAGTTTGCCCAGGGCAGGGCTTCGTCGGGCCTGGCCCTGCTGGGGGCGGGGCTGGCGCTGGCGGGGCTGGCGATCCTTCTGTTTTTCGGCTGCAAGGCGGCCGCAAGGGGGATGCTGGTCCTGACGCAAAAGACGGCAAGGTGGGTCAAGACCCTGTTTCTCAGAAAGGAGGGCGCAACATGAAGGGGACGACGAAATCCTGGCTGCTGACTGCGGCGGTGCTGCTGCTGGCGGGCGGGCTCGTGTTCGCCTGGGCCATGTCCGGGCTGCATTGGGATTTTTCCGCCCTGGGCACGGTGCAGTATGTGACCAACACGGCGGAAGTGGACGAACGTGTGCGGAATCTCTCTATCCGCTCCGGCACGGCGGAGATCGTCTTCGTGCCGTCGGAGGACGGGCGCTGCCGGGTGGTCTTTTATGAACCGGAAAACCGGAGGCATACCGCGTCCGTGGAGAACGGGACGCTGGTCATCCAAGAGGCGGAGGCGGGCGCGTGGTACGAACATATCACGCAGCTGTCCTTTGCCACGCCGAAGATCACGGTCTGTCTGCCGGAGACCGATTACGCCGCGCTGGAGATCCGGGGCGGCACGGGCAGCGTCAGCATCCCGGCGGACTTCACGTTTGAACGTATGGACATCGCCGTCAGCACCGGGGGAGCGCGCTGCGCCGCCTCCGTTTCCGGGCCGGTCCGGATCAAAACCGGCACGGGGGACATCCGCCTGAACGAGCTCAGCGCCGGGGCGCTCAGGCTTTCCGTCTCCACCGGGGCCGTGGAACTCCGCTCCGTGGCCTGTGCGGGCGACGTGGAGCTGACCGTGAGCACCGGCAGGGCGTACCTGGCGGAGGTGTCCTGCAAAAACTTGGTTTCCGGGGGCAGCACAGGGGACCTGGTCCTGGAACAGGTCGTCGTCGGGGAAAAGATGACCCTTGCGCGGAGCACCGGGGACCTGCGCCTGGTACAATGCGACGCCGCCGAGCTGGAGATCCAGACCGGAACCGGCAGCGTGACCGGCTCTCTGCGGTCCGAAAAGGTCTTCTTTGCGAAAAGCGGCACCGGGCGCGTGGAGGTGCCCGAGACCGTAAGCGGCGGGCCGTGCCGGGTTACGACGAGCACGGGGGACATCCGGCTGGAGATTCAGGGCTGACCTCCCCCCGCTCCGCGGCTGAACCGGCAGCCGCACCAGTCCTGGCGGTACAGTTCGTATTCCTTCGCAAGCTGGATGCTGCGGAGATAGCCGCCCCGCTTTTTGAAGTCCGAGGGCAGCCAGCGGACGCCGTAGCGTTCCCCCATGGCCTGGCCGATGCGGTTGATGCGTTCGGCGTCCTTGTGGGGGGAGACGGTCAGGGTGGTGCAGAACCAGTCGAAGCCCCCGGCGGCGGCGCGTCTGGCGGTCTCCTCCAGGCGCAGCAGGAAACAGGCGGTGCAGCGTGCGCCGCCTTCCGGCTCATTTTCGAGACCTTGGGCGATGGCTTCAAAGGCCGCGCCGTCATACACGCAGTCCAGGAGCCTGGCCGGGATGTGCCGCAGGACTTCCCGCTGGTAGTGCAGCCGTTTTTCATACTCCGCCTCCGGCTGGATGTTGGGGCCGTAGAACAGCACGGTCACGTCGAAGCAGCGCGTCAGGTATTCCAGGACATAGCTGCTGCATGGCCCGCAGCAGCTGTGCAGCAGGAGCGTGGGGCGGGGGGACTGCGCCGGGAGTTCCGCCAGGGCGCGGTCCGTGTCCAGTTGGTAGTTGTGTTTCATGCGCATTCCTCCCGATTTTTCTCCCCCACCATATCACAAAAGCTGTTGACTTTCCAGACAAAAGCGGATAACATGAGAAAAATCAAAAACCCGCAGCGTGCGTCAATGCGTCAATCGGGACGGTTCTTTTTGACTCATTTTCGCTGCTGTTTCGGAACGGCGGGCTGCGGCGAGACGCGATATGAGTCAGAGAGAACCGTCCCTTTTGACTCACGCATTTTTCGGAGGTGCGGTATGGACAGGCGGACCAGCAAGGAGCGTTATTACCTGGACATTGCGGACGCGGTCAGCGGGCGGAGTACCTGTCTGCGGCGGCGCTATGGGGCGATCATCGTGCGCAACGACGAGATCATCTCCACCGGCTACAACGGCGCGCCCCGGGGACGGAAAAACTGCTGCGAGCTGGGGCGCTGCACCCGGGAGGAGCTGCGCATCCCCTCCGGGGAGCGCTATGAGCTCTGCCGCAGCGTCCACGCGGAGGCCAACGCCATCATCTCCGCCGCCCGGCGGGATACCCTCGGCGGAACGCTCTACCTCTCCGGCCGGGAGGCCAAGACCGGGGAGCTGCTCACCGACACCACCAGCTGCGCCATGTGCAGACGCATGATCATCAACGCGGGCATCGAGCGGGTGGTGGCAAGGGTGGGGAAGGACGATTACACCGTCACCCCCGTGGCCGACTGGATCCGGGAGGACGACAGCTTGCCGGTGTCGGTATAGGGGAGGACGCCCTCTCCCGTTCCCTCCCCCAGCGGGGGAGGGTGTCGCCCACAAGGGCGACCGGAGCGGGAGAACGCGGCGGGACCGCGATGCGGAACTGACCGCAGATGGGGGGAAAGCAACGATTTTACCGTTTGCTGGCGGTCGGGTTCTCCCTCTTCCGTCATCCGCCTCGCGGGGGATCGGCGGATGCCACCTTCCCCCGCTGGGGGAAGGAATGACGAACCCGTAGCGGCCATGTAGGGGCCGGCGTCCCCGACGGCCCGGCAGCAGCGGCGAGATTTCCACAAACTTTGGGCGAATTCGCACACACCCTGTAGGGAACGCCGTCCCCGGCGTTCCCTACTGCCGTGCGCGCATTCGCCGGACGTGGCGCTTGACTTTGGTGTTGCTGCGGGGCGTCGGGGACGCCGCCCCCTACAATGTAATGTTGCGAATTCGCCTTGGGTTTGTTGAAAACCGGGTGCTGCTGCGCGGCGCGCCGGGGTCGGCGCGCCCTACAAGTGCGCGCTGCGGATTCGCCGAAGGTTGGCGGTCATCCAAGGCTTTTTCTGCCTGCGGGTTTCCTACAGCGCTCTCTCCCGTTCCCTCCCCCGCTGGGGGAAGGAACTAGACGGCGGGAGGGGCAAGCCCTTTCCCTGCAAAGCATAAGCCCCACTCTATCATATTACAGTCCCATCGCCCCCCGCCGCACCCGTCCCCCACCGGGGGACCACCACCCACGCAAAAAAGGCTGGTTTCCACACCCAGCCTTTATTCCGGCCCTGGCCGGAGTATAAACAAGAAAATGGGAGGAAAACCGAATTATGCAAAACAAATCCATCCGCCGTCTGGCCGTGCTGGCGCTCATCGCCGCGGTCTATGCCGTGCTCACCATGTCCCTGGGCTTCATGAGCTACGGCCCTGTCCAGTTCCGCGTGGCCGAGGCCCTGTGCGTCCTGCCCTTCCTGTTCCCCTACACGAGCTGGGGCCTGGTTGCGGGCTGCCTGGTGGCCAATCTGCTGAGCGCCTACGGGCCGCTGGACGTGGTCTTCGGCACCCTGGCCACGCTGCTGGCCTGTCTGGCGGCGGCGGCGCTGGGGCTGAAAAACCGGGACAGCCTGTCCCGAAGCATCCTGGCCTGTCTGATGCCCGTGGTGTTCAACGCGGTGATCGTCGGCGCGCTGATCGCCTTTTTTGAGACCGACGCGTTTTTGACCGGTGCCTTCTGGCCCGCCTTCGGCATGAACGCGCTGACCGTGGGCTTTGGGGAGCTGGTGGTGCTGCTGCTGCTGGGTCTGCCCTTGCTGCGCTGGCTGCCCCGGAGCAAATTTATGTCGAAATTGCGGGAAAATACGCAAGAAACAGATTGATTTTTTATCGGGACTGCGCTATGATAGTACATCATTTCCAATGTCGGGAGGAAAGCCATGAACGCTTCGGAGGCTTTGGAAAAACTGCTGCGGTCCTATGAACAGTATTACGACATCCGCCGGGCAGGCGTGACGGAGCCCTTCGCGGCGGAGTGCGCCTTTCACTCCCACCAGCAGCAATATTTTCTGACCCGCCGGGCCACCATCTCCGAGGCGGAGTCCCATGAATACGTCTTCTTCGCGGCGGAGGAGCGGCTGACGCTTCCCATGGCCCGGCGCATGGATTTCACGGCCTGGGAGACCGGCACCGCCCGGGTGGACGCCCACCCAAACCACCGCAACACGGACGTGACGCTGGTGGTCCTGGCCCAGCGCATCGACCCGGAGGCCGCCGCCTTTCTCAAAAAACTGCGCCGCTTCAAAAGCTATGGACATATGCTCCGGGGCTGGAGCAGCTATCGCGTGATTGCCCTGGAGCTTTCCACGGGGGCCCTGACCTGCAACCGCCTGGGCCGGGATCTGCGGAAGCTCCTGCGCAATATCGTCCCGACCGCCTGAGCGGGCGGGACCCAATCGAAAAGAGAGAAGGAGTGTTCGTATGAAAGCTGTACTGATCATCGTTGCGGCGATCGTCCTGCTGATCATCGGCTACGTCACTTACGGCGCATGGCTGGCAAAACAGTGGGGCATCGATCCGAAGAAAAAGACCCCGGCGGTCCGAATGGGGGACGGCGTGGACTATGTGGCGGCAAAACCTGCCGTCCTGATGGGCCACCATTTTTCCTCCATCGCGGGCGCGGGTCCCATCAACGGGCCCATCCAGGCGGCGGTTTTCGGTTGGGTCCCCGTGTTCCTCTGGTGCGTGCTGGGCGGCATCTTCTTCGGCGGGCTGCATGACTTCGGCTCCCTGTTCGCCTCCATCCGGCACGACGGCAAGTCCATCGGCGAGGTCATCCGCGATTCTATGGGTCCCAAGGCCCACAAGCTCTTCCTGATCTTCGCCCTGCTGGTGCTGATCCTGGTGGTGGCCTCCTTTGTGAACGTGGTGGCCGGGACCTTCGCCTCCGACAACGCAGGGCTGACCACGGGAACCGTCACCGGCAACGAGACGACGGCCATGGTCTCCATGCTGTTCATCGTCCTGGCCGTGCTCTACGGCATCCTGACCAACCGGGCCGGGCTCAAGACCCTGCCCGCCACCATCCTGGGCATCGCCCTGATCTGCGGGATGCTGGTGCTGGGCCTGAACGTGGGCCTGGCCGCCGGGCGCACCTTCTGGATCGTCTTCATCGGTCTGTACATCACCGTGGCCTCCCTGGTGCCCGTCTGGATTCTGCTCCAGCCCCGGGACTATCTGTCCAGCTTCCTGCTCTACGGCATGATGCTGGTGGCTCTGGTGGGCATCGTCTTCTCCGCCTTCACCGGCAACACCAGCTTTGAGATCCCCGCCTTCGCCGGATGGCGCGTCAGCCTGGGCACTTTGTTCCCCACGCTGTTCATCACCGTGGCCTGCGGCGCCTGCTCCGGCTTCCACAGCCTGGTGGCCTCCGGCACCACCTCCAAGCAGCTGGCCAGCGAGGCCGACGCCAAGCCCATCGGCTACGGCTCCATGCTGGTGGAGTCCGCCCTGGGCGTGATCTCCCTGATCGCCGTGGGCATGGTCTTCACCAAATATACCGCCGGTGACTTCGGCTCCCCGGCCGTGGCCTTCGCCGCGGGCATCGCCAGCATGTTCAGCACCGACGGCAGCGCCGTCTACGGCACGGTCTACGCCCTGCTGACCCTGGCCGTCTCCGTCTTCGCCCTGACCAGTCTGGACACCGCCACCCGTCTGAGCCGCTTCATGTTCTCCGAGCTGTTCCTGAAGGAGGGCGAGGAGAGCTACAAGGACGCCACGGGCATCCGCCGCGTCCTCTGCCACCCCCTGGTGGGCACCCTGGCCATGGTGGTCATCGGCTGCGTGCTGGGCGGCCTGAAGCTGAGCCAGATCTGGGGCCTCTTCGGCGCGGCCAACCAGCTCCTGGCGGGCATCGCCCTGATGGCCGTCTGCACCTGGCTGGGCAACGTGGGCAAGAACAACAAGATGTTCTACTTCCCCATGGCCTTCATGCTGCTGGCCACGCTGACCAGCCTGTTCATGACCGTCTGGAACAAGATCCAGGGCTTCCTGGCCGGAGACATGGCCTGGGGCAACTGGTTCCAGGCGATCTTCGCCGCCGCCATGTTCATCCTGGCCATCATCCTGGTCATCACCGACCTGCCCATCCTGGCCCGGAAAAAGGTGAAGCAGGACGCCTGAAACCAACCTTCGCGTATTTCATTTCAGGACCCGGCGAAGCGGTTCTGAAATGATTACAACCGTATAGCTATCTTCGGGGTGCCCCCGGCAAGGGGGGCTGAGATTGGGGAGACGTGTGGAAAGCCGCCCCTGACCCGCAGGAACCTGATCCGGGTCATACCGGCGTAGGGAAAGATGCAGACGAGAGGCAAAGTATTCCGTATTGCATCGAAAGAGGCAATGCGGAATATTTTATATCTCAAGGAGGCACAAACCATGAACCAAAGCAAAGCAAGAGACAGCCGCAGCGCCACACGCTGCCTGACCGAGGGCGGCATCTGCGTGGCCCTGGCCATCGCCCTGAGCTACCTCAAGATCCCCATCGGCCTGGCCTTCGGCGGCTTCGGGGGCAGCATCGACCTGGTGATGATCCCCCTGATCCTCTACGCCGTCCGCTGGGGCTGGGGCTGGGGCATGGCCGCCGGGCTGGTCTTCGGCACCATCAAGTATTTCGTCGGCCAGCACGCGGAGATCAGCTGGGTCAGTATCATCTTTGACTACTCCGTGGCCTACGCCTTCGTGGGCCTGGCCGGGCTGCTGAACCGGCAGCATCTGGGCGGCAAACTTTGGGCCCTGCCCGTGGCGGCCCTGGTGGGCTGCCTGGGCCGCTTCCTCGTCCACTATCTCAGCGGCGTCACCGTGTACGCCGAGTGGGTGCCGGAGGAGTTTCTGGGCGTCAGCAACCTGAGTCCGGCGCTGTATTCGCTGCTGTACAACGGCACCTATATGCTGCCCAACACGGTGCTGGCGGTGGTCCTGTGCGCGGCCCTGGCCGCGCCGATGCAGCGGCTGAAAAAGTAAAGGGTCGTTTGACGGAAGCCGGATAGAGGGCCAGGGCAAAGCAGCGGGAACGAGGACGAGCCGGACCACCCGGCGAAAACGCTGGCGTCTCCCTGTAGGGCGCGCCGACCCGGCGCGCCGGGCAGCAGCACCGAAGGCAAACCGCGATCCCCGGCGAATACGCAACATTTCCCTGTAGGGGACGGCGTCCAGCCCGTGGCCGGTCCCCGCAGCAATAGCGAGATTCCCATAAACCCACGGCGAATTCGCAGAATCTCATTGTAGGGAAAGGGCTTGCCCTTTCCGCGCAGCACACGGTCCGACACGGGAAATCCCGGGCGAATGCGGAAACGTTTGCGAATTCGCCCGGGGTCGGAGGGTATCGGAGCATTCCCTGCCGGAAGGGGCAAGCCCCTTCCCTACGGGGAAGCGCTTGCGAATTCGCCCAAAGTTGCGGGAAACGCGGGCGCTGCTGCATGGCGCGCCGGGGTCGGCGCGCCCTACAGGGGAACGACTGCGGATTCGCCGATCATTTCTAAAAATCTCACCGCTGCTGCCGGGGGCGTCGGGGACGCCGCCCCCTACAGGGCCGCTGCGAATGCACCGGACATGGCGGATTTCCTTTGTTGCTGCTGCGTGGAATGCCGGGGACGGCGTTCCCTACCGGGCGGCTGCGGATTCGCCGGACATGGCGGTCATCCCAAGTTTTTTCTGTCTGCGGTTTTTCTGCAAGCGCCCTCACCCATTCCCTCCCCCAGCGGGGGAGGGTGTCGCCCACAAGGGCGACCGGAGAGGGAGAACGTGGCGGGACCGCGATGTGGAAATGACTGCAGCCGGGGGGATATGCGAAGCATTTTACCGTCTGCCAGCGGTCAGGTTCTCCCTCTTCCGTCATTCGCCTGGCGGCGAATGCCACCTTCCCCCGCTGGGGGAAGGATAGGGCCGCTGCGAATGCGCCGGACATGGCGGATTTCCTTTGTTGCTGCTGCGTGGAACGCCGGGGACGGCGTTCCCTACCGGGCGCATCCGCAGAAAAAAGCGTCCACATCCAAAAGGGGGCTGTCTCATCAGGGCGGCCCTCTTTTTTCCGCCTCCTCAGAAAAATCCTCCCGCCGGGGCTGGTCAAACGCCCCGGCGCGTGTTATAATCTGTCAAATTTTTATGGATGGGACATCAATATGAAACCAAACGCGATCCGACACATCGCCGTGCCGCTGACGGCGGCCATGATCTGGGGCACGGCTTTCGTGTTCCAGAGTCTCTGCGCCCGGAGTCTGCCGCCCTTCACCGTCAACGCCCTGCGGAGTTTCCTGGCCGTGGCGGTGCTGACGCCGTTCTCCGCCCTGCTCACCCGGGCGCGCCGCCGCCGGGGGGAGGCGCAGAAGACCGACTGGAGGCGGCTGCTGCGCGGGTCCCTGGTCTGCGGGACCTTCCTCTTTCTGGGCACCGGGCTGCAGCAGATGGGCCTGGCCACCACCACGGCGGGGAAGGCGGGCTTCATCACCGCCTTCTATGTGGTGCTGGTGCCGGTCTTCGGCGTGTTCCTGAAAAAGCGCGTGGGGGCGCGCATCTGGCTTTGCGTGGGCCTGGTGGCCCTGGGCCTCTGGCTGCTGTGCATCCGGGCCGGAGAGACCCTGAGCGTCGAGCCGGGCGACGGGCTGCTGATCGGCTGCGCCGTGGCCTACGCCTGCCAGGTGCTGTCCGTGGACCGCTTCGCCCAGCAGACCGACAGCATCCAACTGTCCATCGGGCAGTTCCTGGTCGTCGGCCTGGCCTCCGGCGTCCTTTCTCTGCTGGCGGAGACCCCCACCGTCGCCGGGCTGCAGGCGGCCCTCTGGCCGCTGCTGTACATCGGCGTCATGTCCAGCGGCGTGGCCTACACCCTCCAGGTGGTGGCCCAGCGGGGCGGCAATCCCACCCTGGTCAGTCTGCTGCTGGGCATGGAGAGCGTCTTCTCCGTCCTGGCCGGGGCGCTGATTTTGGGCGACCGGCTCAGCCCGCGGGAGTACGCCGGCTGCGCGGTGATGCTCGTCGCGGTGGTGCTGGCCCAGGCGCCGGTGGAAAAAATGCGCCGCTCCGGCCCTTGCAATCGAAGTGCATGAGTGATACAATTAACAAGTTAGCGTTTTTTCCGGCAATCCATGCAAATCATCTCCCCGGTATCCAGCCGGGGGAAAAAGGAGACGAGAATCTATGAAGCAATCCGAAAAGACCCTTGACAAGATCGTGGCCCTCTGCAAGAACCGGGGCTTTGTCTTCCCCGGCAGCGAGATCTACGGCGGCCTGGCCAACTCCTGGGACTACGGCCCCCTGGGCGTGGAGTTCAAGAACAACGTGAAGCGCGCCTGGCTGAAGAAGTTCGTGCAGGAGAGCCCCTACAACGTGGGCCTGGACGCGGCCATCCTCATGAACCCCACCACCTGGGTCACCACCGGCCATGTGGCCAGCTTTTCCGACCCGCTGCTGGACTGCAAGGCCTGCAAGGCCCGGCACCGGGCCGACAAGCTGATCGCCGAGGAGTTCCCCGACGTAAACCCGGACGCCATGAGCTTTGACGAGATGGACGCCTTCATCGCATCGCATGAGGACGTGGTTTGCCCGGTCTGCGGCAAGCACGACTTCACCCCCATCCGCAAGTTCAACCTGATGTTCAAGACCGCCATCGGCGTCACCGAGGACTCCAGCTCCACCGTCTACCTGCGCCCGGAGACCGCCCAGGGCATTTTTGTCAACTTCGCCAACATCGCCCGGACCACCCGGCGGAAGCTGCCCTTCGGCGTCTGCCAGGTGGGCAAGGCCTTCCGCAACGAGATCACGCCGGGCAACTTCACCTTCCGCACCCGGGAGTTTGAGCAGATGGAGTGCGAGTTCTTCTGCAAGCCCGGCACGGACCTGGAGTGGTTCGCCTACTGGAAGGACTACTGCGTGAACTGGCTGCTGAGCCTGGGCATTTCCAAGGACAACCTGCGGCTGCGCGACCACGAACCGGCGGAGCTGGCCTTCTATTCCCGGGCCACCACGGACATCGAGTACGCCTTCCCCTTCACCGACTGGGGCGAGCTCTGGGGCATTGCCGACCGGACGGACTACGACCTGGGCCGCCATCAGGAGGCCAGCGGCCGCGACCTGACTTATTTCGACCACGAGACCGGGGAGCACTACATCCCCTACGTCATCGAGCCCAGCCTGGGCTGCGACCGTGTGGCCCTGGCCTTCCTCTGCGAAGCCTATGACGAGGAAGTGGTGGGCCAGGACAAGAACGGCAAGCAGGATATCCGCACCGTGCTGCATCTGCATCCGGCCCTGGCGCCCTACAAGTGCGCCGTGCTGCCCCTGAGCAAAAAGGAGGTCCTCTCCGGCCCGGCCATGGAGCTGTACCGGGAGCTGTCCAGGGAATTTATGTGCGACTATGACGAGACCGGCTCCATCGGCAAGCGCTACCGCCGCCAGGACGAGATCGGCACCCCCTTCTGCATCACCTTCGACTTCAACACCGTGGGCACCGACAGCGACGAGGCCGACCACTGCGTCACCATCCGGGAGCGGGACAGCATGGAGCAGGTCCGCGTCCCCATCGCCGAAGTGCGCGATTGGATCGCCCGGCGCGTGCAGTTCTGAGCCATGCCGGAGGAGGAAAAACCCATCCGGGAGACCAGTGGGGAGTTCCTGTTCCGGGTGCTGAAACCGGCGGGAGCCGTGCTGGTCCTCCTGCTGGCGGCGGCCTTCCTGGTGGTCTGCTTCACCGGGCGGCACGACCCGCTGCTGGACTACCGCCCGGCCATGAGCGCTGCGGCCTATGCGGTGCAGCCGGAGGCGCTGCGGGAGGAACTGGAGCGGGAGATGCTGCCGTATTTTCCGGGGAGCAGCGCCAGGGTGGAGGACGGCAAAGTGCGCGTCACGGCTCCGGCGGAGACCATGGTGAAGCTGCGGGAGACGCTGGAGGCGGTGTTCCCCGGCGCGCCGATGGAATTTGAGCTTGCGGAACCGTAGGGCGCGCCCACCCCGGCGCATTCGCAGCCGCCCTTCCTTCCCCCAGCGGGGGAAGGTGGCATGCGCCGATCCCCCGCGAGGCGGATGACGGAAGAGGGAGAACGCGACCGCTTGCGAGCGGTGAAATCCTTCGCATATCCCCCGTGAGTCAAAAGGGACGGGTTTTTTTGACTCATTTTCGGCCCACTAAGTCTTCGCATGAGTCAAAAAGAACCGTCCCCATTGACTCACGCGCCGTGTAGCAGCACCCGGTTTTCCAACAAGCCCCGGCGCATTCGCAGCCGCCCTTCCTTCCCCCAGCGGGGGAAGGTGGCATCCGCCGATCCCCCGCGAGGCGGATGACGGAAGAGGGAGAACCTGACCGCTTGCGAGCGGTGAAATCATACGCATATCCCCCGCGTCCGCTGTCATTTTCACAGCGCGGTTCCGCCGCGTTCTCCCTCTCCTGCCGCCCTTGTGGGCGGCACCCTCCCCCGCTGGGGGAGGGGCGGGAGAGAGCGCATCACGACCAACACCATTTAATATATCCCATTCAACTGGGACCGGAAAGAGGAGAGACAAGCTCATGGGAAAAAAACTGGGCGACCGCAAGGACGGGAAACTGCTGCGGGACCTGGACGGGCTGCATTTCATCACGCCCATCATTTACCCCAACCGCACGGACAACGAGGCGTTCATCTCCGAGCGCATCGACCTGAGCAACATCAACGCCTTCCTGGCGAAAAAGAACGGGGAACACCCGGACTATCACTACAGCCTGTTCCAGCTTCTGGTGACGGCGGCGCTGAAGACCATCACCCTGCGCCCCAAGCTGAACCGCTTCATCGCCAACCGGAACACCTATCAGCGCAATGAGGTCTCCGCCTCCTTCGTCATCAAAAAGCAGTTCTCCGACACGGCGGAGGAGGGCCTGGCCTTCATCCACTCCACGCCCCAGGACAGCCTGGACAGCATCCACGACGAGATCGTCCGCCAGATCACCGACCGGCGCAGCGAGCGCGCCGGGGGGGACAAGAGCACGGACTCCATGGACATGTTCAACCGGATGCCCCGTTTTGTGGGCAAGGGCATTGTCCGCTTCCTCTGCTTCCTGGACCGCCACGGCTGGGTCCCGGCGGACCTGATCGCCACCGACCCCTACTATTCCTCCGTGGTGCTCACCAACCTGGGCAGCATCCAGCTCCACAGCGGCTATCACCACCTGACCAACTGGGGCACCAACTCCCTGTTCATCATCGTGGGCGAGAAGAAGCCCCGCCCCTTCTATGACGCGGCGGGCAACATGACGCTGCGCGACAGCGTGGACATCGGCCTGACCGTGGACGAGCGCATCGCCGACGGCTACTACTGCTCCAAGTCCGTGCGATTGCTGAAAAAGCTGCTGGACCAGCCGGAGCTGCTGGAGCGGCCCCTGGGCGAGCCGGTGGAGTTTTGAGGAAAAGAGGCGTTCACTATGACTGAAACCATCACCGCGAAGACCCCCTGGGCCCCCTTCATGGGCGACGTGCCCATGCACCTGGACTACTTTCAGGGCAGCATGTTCGACGGCGTGGCCCGCATGGCCGAGCAGTACCCGGACCACATCGCCCTGGACTTCATGGGCAAAAAGACCAGCTACCGCCAGCTGATCCGGGAGATCGAGGCCTGCGCCAGGAGCCTCAAAACCCTGGGCATCCGGGCCGGGGATCGGGTCACCATCGCCCTGCCCAACTGCCCCCAGGGCGTTACGCTGTTTTACGCCGTGAACCTGGTGGGCGGCGTGGCCAGCATGATCCACCCCCTCAGCGCGGAGAAGGAGATCGAGCACTACCTGAACATCTCCCAATCCGTCACCGCCATCACCCTGGACCAGTTCTACAACAAGTTCGAGAACGTCCGCCAGAACACCCCCCTGGTGAACATCATCATCGCCAGCATCAAGGACGCCCTGAGCCGCCCCATCCGGGCCGGGTATATGCTGACGGAGGGCCGCAAAATCAAGCGCATCCCCGCCGACGCCCCGGTGATCCGCTGGGATGAGTTTCTCCGCACGGGCCACGCCTGCTCCTGGAACTACCGGGTGGACCGGGGCTACGACGACCCCGCCGTGATCCTCTACTCCGGCGGCACCACCGGCACCAGCAAGGGCATTGTGCTGACCAACGGCAACTTTAACGCCCTGGCCCAGCAGATCGTGGCCACCAACCCCATGTTCCGCCCCGGGGACCGGATGCTGGCCGCCATGCCCATCTTCCACGGCTTCGGCCTGGGCGTGTGCATCCACTCCATGCTCTTCAACGCCGGCCGCTGCGTGCTGGTGCCCCGCTTCACCCCGGAGAGCTACGCCAAGCTCATCACGAAATACAAGTGCAACTTCATCGCCGGGGTCCCCACCCTCTACGAGGCCCTGCTGCGCCTTCCCAAGCTGGGCGACGCGGACTACAGCTCCCTCAAGGGCGTCTTCTCCGGCGGCGATAGCCTGAGCGTGGAGCTGAAAAAGAAGTTCGACAAGTTCCTCTATGACCATCACGCGGTCATCCAGGTCCGGGAGGGCTACGGCACCACCGAGACCGTCACCGCCTGCTGCCTGACCCCCATCAACATGGCCAAGGAGGGCTCCATCGGCATCGCCTTCCCGGATACATATATTAAAATCGTGAAGCCCGGCACCGAGGAGGAGCTGCCCTACGGCCAGGAGGGCGAGATTTTGCTGGCCGGGCCGACGGTGATGAAGGAGTATCTGGACGACCCGGAGGAGACCGCCCAGACCCTGCGCCGCCACGCCGACGGCCTGACCTGGGTCTGCACCGGCGACCTGGGGACCATGGACGAACAGGGCTTCGTCTTCTTCCGGGGCCGCGCCAAGCGCATGATCGTCACCTCCGGCTACAACGTCTACCCCGCCGTGCTGGAGAACACCCTGGACGCCCACGAGAAGGTGCAGATGAGCTGCGTCATCGGCGTGCCCGACGCGCTGAAAATGAAGAAGGTCAAAGCCTTCGTCATGCTCCGCCCCGGCGTGGAGCCCAGCGCCGCCACAAGGGCTGAGCTGCTGGACTACTGCCGCAAGCACATCGCCAAGTACGCCATGCCCTATGACATCGAGTTCCGGGCGGAGCTGCCCAAGACCCTGGTGGGCAAGGTGGCCTACCGGGTGCTGGAGGAGGAGGAGCTGGCAAAGCTGGAGAAGGTGCAGGAGGCGCAGACCTGAAAAAAACGCCCCCCCTTCCTGGAAGGGGGGGCGTTTTTGCGCCCGATCTCCCCCAAAATTCCCCTTGTGTTACGCTTTGGTTACATCGTGCCCGGAGCCATTGACGCGCCGGAACGCTTGTGCTAAAGTGTCTCATGCGGGGGGAGCTTGTCCGAGCAGCGTGACCCCTGCGGTACCAAAGCGGCTTCTCCGTTCGATGGCGGGCCTCGGAATTCCGCGTCATCGAGCGAAGAAACATACATCAGGCCCCCACCGGGGGTACTACTTAAAGGAGGAGTTTGATATGAGAACTCTGAAGAAGTCTCTGGCTCTGGTTCTCGCCATCGTTCTGGTGGTCGGCGTCTGCGTGTTCAACGTGGCCGCGTTCACCGACGACGAGGCGATCACCAGCGATGAGGCCGTCGCCGTTCTGACCGGCATCGGCGTCATCAAGGGCCGCGACACCGGCGCCTTCGACCCCACCGCCACCCTGACCCGTGCGGAGGCCGCCACCATCATCACCCGCCTGAAGGGTCAGGAAGACCTGCAGGCCAAGAGCTACTTCGACGACATGCAGGGCCACTGGGCTGAGAGCTATGTTGCCTACTGCGCCGCCGAGGGCATCGTGAACGGCGTTGGCGACAACAAGTTCGATCCCGACGCGAAGCTGACCGGCAACCAGTGGGGCAAGATGCTCCTGGTCGCCATGGGCTTCGATCCCGCTGAGACCGGTCTGGACAAGGGCGACACCTGGGAAGTCGCCGTTGCCAAGCTGGTGAAGGACAAGAAGCTGAAGGTCGGCGTGGACACCCTGGACATGAACGCCCCCATCAGCCGTGAGAACACCTGCGTCCTGGCGTTCAACGCCCTGGGCCAGAGCGTCAGCGGCAACAAGTCCTACGTTGCCGAAGACGGTGAGACCTTTGACACCGCTCTGGAAGCCGCGCTCTACGCCATGGCTACCGAGCAGGACATCAGCATTTCCACTCCTTCCGATTCTCTGCAGGCCAACTTCCCCAGCCTGAAGGAATCTGCCGCCGTCGATGCCTTCGGCCGTCCGGGTCACGAGTGGACCTATGGCGAGGGCGAGGATGAGGAAGTCATCTACACCGAGGCGGAAGCCCCCGATTACAGCTATGTCGCCACCAAGGCTGAGACCGTCTCTGTGGACGTGCTCAACGCCAACCTGAAGCTCAAAACCGCCAAGACCATGCTGACCGGCACGCCCAACATTCTGGTGAACGGCGACGCTGGCACCGATTATGTCGTCGGCGATCTGGTCGAGGTCTACACCGACAAGCTGGAAGCCAAGACCGTTGTCATCACCCACTATGATCTGGCCATCGTCACCAAGGTTGCCGAGCTGAAGAAGGCCGAGCTGGTCGATGACGATCCCTCCACCGTGAAGATCACCATCAAGCTGGCCGGCGGCACCGAGATCAAGGATATCCGCGACGCCAAGTTTGCCGACTTTGCCTACGCCGAGGACGATTACGCCCTGGTCGCCGTGAACGGCGATAAGGAGATCCTCGCTTCCCAGGCCGCTGAGACCGTCTCCGGCAAGATCGACGCCACGAGAGGCGCCGAGGTTCGCATCAACGGCGAATTCTACGGCATTGCTGCCAAGACCATCGGCACCCTGACCGCCACCCGTGGCACCGAGGCCACCTGGGCGCTCGACGCCGCCGGTGATTTGGCCGCCAACGTCGAGGTCAAAGAGGCTGCCACCAAGAGCACCGACTACGCCATGATCTACAATGTTGTCGCCACCGAGAGCGAGACCGGCGGCCTGAACCCCGACGGCTATGACGACAGCACCACCAGCAAGAACTACACCGTCTACGCTGTTCTGACCGACGGCAGCAAGATCTCCGCTCCCGCCTGGACCGACAAGGACGGCAAGGTGCAGTCCGAGGTTTCCGCCTTCACCGATCCCAAGGTCGTGGCCTATGAGATGAAGGACGGCAAGCTCAAGATCGTCGAGGGCGAGTACACCATGAAGACCCTCAACGACATCACCCTGAACAAGGCGTCCAAGGTTGACGACGGAGCCTACGCCGACGGCAGCACCGTGTACATCTCCGGCGCCAAGGACACTGAGAAGAACGTCTTTGTGGTGTCCACCGTCACCGGCTACAAGAACGCCAAGCTGACCAACGCCGACATCACCTACGTCGCCAACGAGAAGAAGGTTTTGTACGTCTTCACCGCCGACGGCATCAGCGCCGTGGAGGCCGAGCCCGAGTACGCCGTCGCCATTCTGGCGAACGCCGAGCCGATCGTCACCACGGACGAGGACGACAACGATGTCTACACCTACACCGTGATCATTGACGGCGCCGAGACCGATCTGGTTGTTGACGCTGCCATCACCGGCGTGGTCGAGGGCCAGGTCTTCGAGTACGAGCTGGCCGACACCACCTTCACCCTGAAGAAGGCCTATGACTTCGCCACCGACGGCGTCACCGTCGAGTTCGTCAGCGGCAACCAGGTCATGGCCGGCGGCAAGGAGTACAGCCAGGCCAGCGCCAAGGTCTACGCCTTCAACGAGGACGGCGAGATTGAGGCTGGCACGCTGAAGGAAGACCAGAAGGTCATCCTGATCGCCACCGAGAAGGGCGTCATCTCCTACGCGTTCATCGAGTACGTTGCTGAGACCTGATTCCCACGCGCCTGACAAAAACTTGATTTGAGCATCGCTTGAAATAAGTTCATCCCCCATCTTCGGATGGGGGATGTTTTTTCGATTTATCTGTCATTGCGAACCAGTGCGCACACTGGTGTGGCAATCCCCCGGCCAGAGGCAAACGCCTCCGACGAACGCCCCCGCGCCGTGGCCTTCGGCGGCTGCGGAGACAGGGGGGATTGCCACGTCGCTGCGCTCCTCGCGATGACAGCTTTTTTGCATTTTCACCGGATTCCGCGATTGAAAAAGCCTTCAGGCCGTGGTAAAATAAACTATCATACGCAAAAAAGGCAGGGACGTGCGCGGTGAAGGTGCTGTATCTCATCAACTATGCCGGAAAAGCGGGCATCGAAAAATACGTGGAGAACCTGGTGCGCCTGGGGCCGGGGGCGGGCGTGGAGCCCTACTTCGCCTATGCCGTGGCCGGGCCGCTGAGTGAGAAAATGGCGGCGGCGGGGGTGCCCTCCTTGCAGTTCTCCATGGAGTGGAAGCGTCTGCCCCAGGCGGCGCGGGAGCTGGCCGACTGGTGCCGGGAGCAGGGCGTCGAGGTCATCCACGCCCAGTGCCCCCGGGAGAACATCGTGGCCCTGCTGGCCCGCCGCCGTCTGCCGGGGCTGCGGGTGGTCTTCACCGACCATTTCACCCGCCGGGTGGGCCCGGTCTGGCGGCTGCTCTACCGCCACTTCACCCCCCAAAACCACCGCTGCATCGCCGTGTGCCAGGAGGGGCGGGACGTGCTGATTGCCAACGGCTGCGACAGAGCGAAGATCAGCGTCATCTACAACGGCATCGAGCCGGGGCCGCCCCCCCGCCGGAGCGACAGCCTCCGCCGGGAGCTGGGCCTGGACGCGGAGACCTTCCTGATCCTCTGCCTGGCCCGCTTCGACCCGGAAAAGGGCCTGGGCTTCCTGGTGGACAGCCTGGCCAGGCTGAAGCAGACGGCCAGACGCCCCTTCTGCTGCGCCATCGCCGGGGACGGGCCGCTGATGGAGGAGATCCGCGCCAGGGCAAAGGCGGCCGGACTGGACCGGGAACTGCGGCTGCTGGGCTACCGGACGGACGTGCCGGAGCTGCTGGCGTCATCCCAGCTTTATGTGTGTTCGTCGGAATGCAACGAGGCTTTGTCCTTCGCCATCCTGGAGGCCATGAACGCCGGACTGCCCCTGGTGGTCACCGACGTGGGCGGCAACCGGGACCTGGCGGAGACCGAAGGCGTATGCGGCAGCGTCTTGCCCTACGGCGACACGGAGGGTTTCGCGGCGGCGATTCAAAGCTTGATGGAGGATGAAGCCCTCCGCACCGCCCGCGCCGCAGCAGCCAGAGAAAAAGCCGAGCGCCGCTTCGACCTGAACAAGCTGGCGCTGGAGGTGTATCGGAGCTACGAGTGAGGCGAGGCGTATCCGCAATGGCACTCCTGTAGGGCGCGCCGACCCCGGCGCGCCGCAGCAGCGCTGCGTTAATAGAAAAGAAGGGCGAATCCGCAACTTCCTCACCTGTAGGGGCCGGCGTCCCGACGGCCCCGCAGCAACACCCGGTTTTCAACAAACGATGGGCGAATTCGCACCTGCCCCTTCCTTCCCCCAGCGGGGGAAGGTGGCATCCGCCGATCCCCCGCGAGGCGGATGACGGAAGAGGGAGAACCTGACCGCCAGCTGACGGCAAAACCGTTGCATATTCCCCGCGTATGCGGTCCTTCCCACATCGCACTCCCGTCACGTTCTCACTCTCCTGCCGCCCTTGTGGGCGGCACCCTCCGGGCCGTCGAGGACGCCGGCCCCTACACGGGGAGGGAAGGGGCGAGGGCGCTTTGTATGACGTCAAACCCAGGCGAATCCGCACACACCCTCCCCCCCGCGCACATCACAGGTAAAATACTATTATGAAAAGAGGTACCCCCCATGAACGAACCCAAGAAGAAATCCTGGAAGCTGTTCGGCAAGCTGAACATCATCGACCTGCTCATCATCCTGGTGCTCATCGTCGCCGCGGTCGTGCTGGCGACGCGGACGCTGTCCAGCCAGGGCGTGACCGTCAACGCCCAGCATGTGCGCGTCCACTACTACGGCTTCAACGCGATTCGCAACTATGTGCCGGAGAACTTCACCGTGGGCGACCCTGTCACCCAGTACGACACGAACCTGGACCTGGGCACGCTGAACGAGTTCTCCTACATTCCCTCCTATTACTGGGTCTATGACTACAACCGGGGCGAGCTGGTGAAGGTCGAGAGCGAATTTGAGTCTTTCATCCAATTCACCTCCGACTGCTACGGCAAGCTGGACGAGACCGGCCTGACCATCGGCAGCACCACCTTCGTGGTGGGCGGCAACTACTACTTCAACGTGGGGCCCACCCGTGCGGGCTATCAGATCTCCGGCTTTGAGCTGCTGGACGACTGAGGTGCGCCATGCTGGATGAGAGTATCCTGGGCGCGGCTTATCGCGCCTGGACGGACAGCGGCCTCTGCGCGCTGCTGGCCCGGCTCTGGCGGCTGCTCAGCCGTCTGGCCAAGGACAGTCTGCTGCTGGGGCTGCTCTTCGGCCCCAGCCGGGGGGACGCCCTCTATGCCGAGAGTCTGCCCGGCCGGGCCTTCCACGGGCTGACCGCCGGGCTGCTGCGGCTGCTGCGGCCCGTCTCCGGCGCGCTGGAGCGCAGCGCCGCCGGCGGCCTTGCACGGGCGCTGTCGGCCCGGTCCGCCGTGCTGCACTTCGACTGGCTCTTCGGCTGCTTTTGCTGCGTCATGTTCCTGGTGCCCCACAGCTACTGGAACAACCTCTACGCCCTGATCGGGGCATTGGTCTTCCTGGCGGCCTGGCTGCTGCTGGTGGCGGCGGGGCGGCGGGAGGCGGTGTACCCGGAAGCCCTGGGCCTGGGCCCGGCCCTCTTTGCCCTGGCCGTGGTGCTGAGTATGCTCTTCTCCGCCGAGCGGGGGAGCAGTCTGCGCTTCGTGCTGCATTTCGTCACCGCCCTGTTGCTTTGCTTCCTGGTCTATGCGGTCTGCCGGGACCGGGATTCCCTGCGGCGGATGCTGGGCTTTCTCTACGCGGCCCTGGTCCTGGTTTCGGCGGCGGCCATCACCCAGCGTGCCCTGAACCTGGTGGGCGTGAACTACCATTATACCGACACTGTGCTGAACGCCGGGGTCCCGGGCCGGGTCTTCGGCACCCTGGACAACCCCAACAACCTCTCCGCCTTCATCCAGATGACCCTGCCCCTGGGCGCGGCGCTGGCGGCATTGTGCCGGGACAAGCGGAGGCGGTGGCTGCTGACCCTGGGCCTGGCGCTGCCGGTGGTGGCGCTGGTGATGAGCTATTCCCGCTCCGGCTGGATGGCCATGCTGGCCGCCGCCCTGGTCTATGTGTATTTCAACGAGCGCAAGCTGGTACCCGCCCTGGTGCTGCTGGCCCTGCTGGCCCTGCCGGTTCTGCCCCAGAGTGTGCTGACCCGGCTTTCCACCATCTTTAACTCCGCCGACACCAGCACCACCCACCGCTTCGCCATCTGGGAGGGCGTGACGGCCATGCTCCGTGACCGGCTCTACTGGCTCAGCGGCATCGGCCTGGGGCCGGAGGCCTTTCAGGCGGTGTACAAGTTCTACGCCGTGCCCTTCGGCGTCAGCGGCGTGTTCCACTCCCAGATGCTCTATCTGGAGCTGGACGTGGAGCTGGGCCTGCTGGGGGCCGCCAGCTTCCTGTGGATGATCGCCAAGCTGGCGGGCCGCGCCGGCCGCGCCCTGGGCCGCAGCCGGACAAGCGGAGGCCGGGGCCTTCTGGCCGCCGTCGTGTCCGGCTTCGCCGCCCTGGCCGTGTCGGGCTTCGCGGAGTATATGTGGTATTACCCCCGCTGCCTGTTCGCCTGCTTCCTGTTTTTGGGCGTGGCCATGGCCGCGCTCAGGCTGGAGGAGGCGGGAAAGATGGGGGACTGAGCGCACGGGAATCGAGACGCTCGATCCCATTCCCTCCCCCAGCGGGGGAGGGTGCCGCCCACAAGGGCGGCAGGAGAGGGAGAACGTGGCGGGACCGCGCTGTGAAAATGACCGCCGACGCGGGGAGGAAGCAAGGGTTTTACCGTTTGCTAGCGGTCAGGTTCTCCCTCTTCCGTCATTCGCCTCGCGGGGGATCGGCGGCTGCCACCTTCCCCCGCTGGGGGAATGGGGCGCTTGCGCCGTTTTCGGCCCCCGCGCTTGACTTTCCGCCGATTTGTGCTAAACTAACCATTCAGAAACTTTTACAAAATATCACGGAGGATTTTGTTATGTTCGACAAGCTGATCGCGGCGCTCCGGGAGGGCCGCAAGACCATCGTCTTCACCGAGGGCACCGACCACCGCATCCAGGCTGCCGCGGAGCGGCTGCTGAAAGAGGACCTGATGGACGTGATCCTCATCGGCGGCGAGCAGGCCGTGGCCGAGGCCGCCGCGCAGGGCGGCTTTGACCTGCGCGGGGCCAGGGTCATCGACCCGGAGACCTACGAGGGCATGGACGCGATGGTGGAGACCATGGTGGCGCTGCGGAAGGGCAAGATGAGCCCCGAGGACTGCCGTGCAAACCTGCTGAAGGGCAACTACTTCGGCACCATGCTGGTGAAGCAGGGGGCGGCGGACTGCCTGCTGGGCGGGGCCACCTACTCCACCGCGGACACCGTGCGCCCGGCGCTGCAGCTGGTCAAGACCAAGCCCGGCGCAAACCTGGTCAGCTCCTGCTTCATCCTGAACCGGGACTTCGGCCCGGAGGAGCTGCGCACCATCTGCATGGCCGACTGCGCCATCAACCTGAGCTATGAAGACGATCTGGACCGGGACGGCAACGTGAAGCTGTCCGGCGCCCGGAAGCTGGCGGAAGTGGCCGTGGAGAGTGCCAAGACCGCCCGCGTCTTCGGCATCGACCCCAAAGTGGCCTTCCTGAGCTTCTCCACCAAGGGCTCCGGCAAGGGCGGTACCGTGGACCTGAGCCGCGCCGCCACCGCCGTGGCCAAGGAGATGGAGCCGGACATGGCCATCGACGGCGAGATGCAGTTCGACGCCGCCGTGGCCCCCGAGGTGGGCCAGCTCAAGTTCCCCGGCTCCCCTGTGGCCGGCCACGCCAACACCTTCGTCTTCCCGCTGATCGAGGCGGGCAACATCGGCTACAAGATCGCCCAGCGTCTGGGCGGCTATGACGCCTACGGCCCCATCCTCCAGGGCCTGAACGCCCCCATCAACGACCTCAGCCGGGGCTGCAACGCCGACGAGGTCTACAGCATGGCCATCATCACCGCCGCGCTGGCATGATCGGTTCAGAACCGCTTCGCTGGGTTCTGAACCGAGAGGGGATTGCGCGGAGCGAGCGCCCCCTTTGGGGACACGCGCTCCGCGAGAAGTATTTTTGCCGAAAACGCGGTTTCCGGCAAAAATGATCTGATTTTTTTCGCGCCTGCGGGCGCGAAACTCTGCGAGGCAGCGGGAGTTTTGCGCAACTGCACGCGACGCGGCGTTCTGCACGGGCAGCGCAGCCCCCAGATGTGGCCGGTCCTCCCCGAGCCGGACACAGGATGTGCCGCCCGGCGGGCGATTTGTAATTTTTTGTATTCAAAGCCCCGGATATGCCGCTGCGCGTTACAAATTGGTTACAATCTTGAGTATGATAGGGACAGGAGTTGATCCACAATGGCGGACAAGTCTACCGCATTGGAGTACAAGGGTCATCCGCTCCGCAGAAAGGACAACCTGATCTATTTCGGCAGCATGGAGGACAAATACATCATCCAGCTGCAAATCATGGACACGAAAAAGGTCAAGGATCTGGATGTGGCCACCAAGGTCTCCGTCCAGCTTCAGCTCACCGACCCGGCAGCCAAGAGCCGGGACCGCGTGGTGAAGAAGACGGAGAAGGACAGCCTCTACGCCGCCCTGGACGTGGCGAACATCTGGCTGGAGCGGGCACTGACACAGCGATAATACGGCCACCTGGCCGGGAAAGATCGGGGAACATTTTTATGAAAAAACAATGGATGAAGCGCGTGGGGACCCTGGTCCTGAGTACGATCCTGCTGGCCGCTCCGGCCTACGCCACCGTCGGCGGCGGCACCGTGGGCGACACCAACGGCGGCGGCCTGAACCTCCGCAAGGAGGCCAGCACCGGCGCCAGCGTCCAGGAGGTCCTGGACGAGGGCAGCTTCCTCCTGGTGGAGGAGAAGCTGGACGGCTGGTACAAGGTGGTGCATGACGGCGTGGCGGGCTATGTCTGCGCCGACTATGTGGACTTCGCCGAGACCCTGGACGGGGACTTCGACTACACCGCCACCACCAGCGGCACCAGCGTGAACATCCGCAGAGCCGCCAGCACCGACGCCGGAGTGGTGAAGGTGCTCTATGACAGCGGCTCCAAGCTCTGCATCCTGGGCGTCTCCGGCAACTGGCTCCATGTCCAGGACGAGGGCGGCGCCGAGGGTTACATCCGCAGCGACCTGCTGCGCTACACCGGGGCCAGGCCCAGCGCCCTCCCGGCCGCGCCCACCGTGGCGACGGCCACCCAGGCGGCGGCTCCCACCGTCACCCAGGCCTCCGGCGGCGGCAGCGTCAGCTCCGGCACCGGGTCCCAGCTGGTCCAGACCGCCCTGCTGTACAAGGGCTACCGCTACACCTGGGGCGGCACCAGCCCCAGCACCGGCTTTGACTGCTCCGGTTTCGTCAACTACATCTACGGCCTCTACGGCTACAAGCTGGAGCGGGTGGCCCAGAGCATCTACAACAGCAATGGCCGCCTCATCACCGACCGCAGCCAGCTTCTGCCCGGCGACATCCTCTGCTTCGGCTGGAGCCCCTACAGCATCAGCCATGTGGGCATCTACATCGGCGGCGGCCAGATGATCCACGCCAGCACCTCCCGCACCGGCGTCGTCATCAGCAGCATCACCGACAGCTACTACACCAGCCGCTTCGTGGGCGCAAAGCGCGTCCTGTAAGAGAAGGAACATACGGACCGCAGACCCCCGTTTCCAAGGTTTTTGGAGACGGGGGTCTGCGATTTGTCTGCTTGTCAATGGGGACGGTTCTCGTTGACAACAGCAGATTCTTCCCATGCGAAAGCCTTCGGGCGAATCCGCAGCATTTTATTGTAGGGGGCGGCGTCCCGACGCCCCAGCAGCAGCGCCAAAGGCAAGCTCTCACGTTCGGCGAATTCGCAGTCGCCTTTTCCTTCCCCCAGCGGGGGAAGGTGGCATCCGCCGATCCCCCGCGAGGCGGATGACGGAAGAGGGAGAACGTGACCGCTTGCAGACGGTAGAATCGTTCGCATATCCCACCGGTTTCGGTCATTTTTACATCGCGGTTCCGCCGCGTTCTCCCGCTCCGGTCGCCCTTGTGGGCGGCACCCTCCCCCGCTGGGGGAGGGAATGGGAGAGGGCGCTTTGGACAAATGGAAAGGTCCGGCGCGCCCTACAGGGTGAATGCGGATTCGCCTGACGGGTCGCTTCGGTTCGGTGCTGCTGCGTGGAACGCCGGGGACGGCGTTCCCTACCGGGTGTGCGAATTCGCCGGACGTTTGTGATAATCTCGCTGTTGCTGTCGGGCCGTCGGGGACGCCGGCCCCTACCGTGGGGCACTGCTGCGATCTCAGCTGACATAGCGCGTCTGCGGCTTTTTTCCGGCGCGTCACTTTTTTGCCGTTTGACACAAAAATGTTGCAATTGTGCGATATGAAAAGGATGCGCGATTCCCCGGATCGACGCGGCGGCGGCGTGGGGACCTGGGGGCGCGTTGTCTCCGCGGAACCCGGTTAAAATGGCTTCTTTTTGTAGAAAACACCCGCTTGTCCGGTCGTTTGAGTTGACATAAACCTTCGTTACGGCTGGGAATTTCCGCCCGAATCGCCCCGTAGAACTAACCAATTATCGGGATTTGACGCGCCCTGATTTGGAACTTTTTCTAATCTTTAAGGCCACTCTACAAGATACCCTTGAAAAAATGCCGAATCTGTGCTAGTCTTTCTCAATAAAACAATACTCCGCCGCAGGAGAACAAACTATGAAGTATCTGCTCTTTATCGGCGACGGCATGGCCGACAATCCCGTGCCCGAGCTGGGGGGCAAGACCCCCCTGGAATACGCCAATCTCCCCACCTTTGACTGGATGAGCGCCCGTGGCGTCCTGGGCTCCGTCAGCAACTGCCCGGAGGGCCTGCCCGCCGGGAGCGACACGGCCATCACCTCCATCTTCGGCTGCGACCCCCGCAGGTACTACACGGGCCGAGCCCCCCTGGAGGCCGCCGCCAGCGGCATCCACCTGCAGCCGGGGGACATCGCCTACCGCTGCAACATGGTGAGCTTTGAGGACGCGGACCTCCCCTTTGGGGAAAAGCGCATCCTCTCCCACTCCGCCGGGAGCATCGAGGGCGACGTGTCCGACGAGATCGTCAGCGCCCTGTTCTCCGACCCGCGCTTTGCCAGCGCGGCGGAGGCGGCGGGGATGCGGGTCTATCCGGGCCACTCCTTCCGCCACATCGCCGTGCAGTCCGGCCACAGTGCCGAAGGGCTGCGCCTGGCCCCGCCCCACGATCACCTGGGCGAGCAAATCGGCCCCCTGCTCCCCGCCGGGAACGACAACGCCCCGGTGCTGGAAGGGCTGATGGAGCTGGCCCACGCGATTCTCGACCACCACCCGCTGAACGAAGCCAGACGCGCTGGGGGAAAACTCCCGGCAAACGGCGTCTGGTTCTGGGCGGAGGGCACGGCAGTGGCCCTGCCCTCCTTCCGGGAGCAGTTCGGCCACAGCGGCGGCGTGATCTCCGCCGTGCCCCTCTGCCACGGCATCGCCGCCCTCACCGGCCTGGAACCCGTCCACGTGGAGGGGGCCACCGGGGAGCTGGACAGCAATTTGGAGAACAAAGTCGCCGCCGTGCTGGAGACCTTGGAGCGCCACGACTTCGCGGCGCTGCACGTGGAGGCCCCGGACGAGTGTACCCACAACGGGGACCTGGCCGGGAAGCTCCAGAGCATCGAGTGGCTGGACAGCCGCTGCATGGCCCCCCTCAAGGCCGAATTTGAGCGCCGGGGCTGGGACTACCGGCTGCTGTTCCTCAGCGACCACAAGACCCTGACCGCCACCCGGGGCCACGACGGGGACCCGGTGCCCTTCCTGCTGTATGACAGCACCGTGGACACGGGCCTGGGCCTGACGTTCAGCGAGGCCAACGGCCTGAAAGGCCCCTACTACCCGGACGGCGCGGCGGCGGACATGAAGCTGCTCTTTGACCTGACATGAACACGGTGGCGGAGCGGGCCGAGGCCAAGCTGAACCTGAGCCTGGACGTGCTGGGGAAACGCCCCGACGGCTACCACGAGATGAAGATGCTGATGCAGTCGGTCAGCCTCTGCGATGAAGTGACCGTGAAAGTGCGGCCCCAGGGCGGCTACGTCTGCGAGAGCAACTTCGGCTTCCTGCCCACGGACGACGACAATCTGGCGGTCCGGGCCGCCCGGCGCTTTTTCGCCGCAAGGGGGACGCCGGACTGGGGCGCGGAGATCCAGCTCCAAAAGCGCATCCCCGTGGGCGCGGGCATGGCCGGGGGGAGTTCCAACGCGGCGGCGGTGCTGCGGGCCTTGAACCGCCTGTGCGGCAGCCCCTTCTCGCTCCCGGAGCTGGAGACCATCGGGGCCCAGGTGGGCAGCGACGTGCCCTACTGCGTGCGCGGCGGGACGCGCCTGGCCACCGGACGCGGGGAGATCCTGGCGCAAGCGCCGCCCCTGCCCGCCTGCGGCGTCGCCATCTGCAAGCCGGACTTTTCCATCCGCACGCCGCAGCTCTTCGCCCGCATCGACGCCCGGCGGAGCGCCACCCACCCGGACACGGAGGGCCTGTGGAACGCCATGGCCGCCGGAGACCTGCGGGGAGCGGCCCTGCGGATGTACAACGTCTTTGAAGACGTGTTGCCCCCGCGCTGCGGGGAGATTTTCGAGCTGAAAACGGAGCTGCTTTCCCTGGGCGCGCTGGGCGCGGTCATGACGGGAACGGGCAGCGCGGTTTTTGGAATTTTCCCCGATCTTGCGGCGGCCCAGGCGGCCGCAGATGCGCTGAAATCGGACGTGCGGGAGTGCTTCTCCGCCGTACCGACGGGCATGGCCGGAGCGGAAGGTATGGAAGCTTCCGACCTGCGCATAGAGTGAGATCGGACCATTTTGAATCTGCCGCCCCCCCGGGGGGGCGAGCAAGGAAAGGAGCGCGCATATGAACGAGAGAGAGATCAAAAAGGTGCTTGTCGCCAACCGGGGAGAAATCGCCATCCGCATTTTCCGCGCCTGCTATGACCTGGAACTGCACACCGTCGCCATGTACTCTGCGGAGGACACCTATTCCAACTTCCGCACCAAGGCCGACGAGGCGTATCTGATCGGTGAGGGGAAGACCGCGCTGGGCGCGTATCTGGACATCCCCGGCATCATCGACCTGGCCAAGCGCCGTGGGGTCAACGCCATCCACCCCGGCTATGGCTTCCTGTCCGAGAATCCGGCCTTTGCCAAGGCCTGTGAATACAACAACATCATCTTCATCGGCCCCCCCAGCGACGTGCTGGCCAAGATGGGCGACAAGCTGGCCGCCAAGGCCATCGCCAAGGCCTGCAACGTCCCCACCATCCCCGGCAGCACCGAGCCGTTGCGCGACGCGGATGAGGCCCTGGAGAAGGCCGTCAGCTTCGGCTTCCCCATCATCCTGAAGGCCGCCGCCGGCGGCGGCGGGCGCGGAATGCGCCGCTGCGACACCCCGGAGGAGGTCAAGCCCGCCTTCGAGCTGGTCCGCAGCGAGGCCGAGAAGGCCTTCGGCAGCGGGGACATCTTCATCGAGAAGTTCCTGGTGGAGCCCAAGCACATCGAGGTCCAGATCCTGGCCGATACATACGGCAACATCTACCACCTGGGCGAGCGCGACTGCTCCCTGCAGCGCCGCTACCAGAAGGTCGTGGAGTTCGCCCCGGCCTGGAGCGTGCCCAAGGAGACCGTCGAGGCCCTGCGGGCCGACGCGGTGAAGATCGCCCGTCAGGTGGGTTACGTCAGCGCGGGCACCGTGGAGTTCCTGGTGGACCGCTCCGGCGCCCACTACTTCATTGAGATGAACCCCCGCATCCAGGTGGAGCACACCGTCACCGAGGAGGTCACGGGCATCGACATCGTCCGCGCCCAGATCCTCATCGCCATGGGCAAGAGCCTGGATCACCCCGACATCGGCCTGAAAAGCCAGGACGACGTACATATCGACGGCTACGCCATCCAGTGCCGCGTCACCACCGAGGACCCGCTGAACAACTTCGCCCCCGACAACGGCAAGATCACGGCCTACGTCACCGGCGGCGGCTTCGGCGTCCGTCTGGACGGCGGCAACGCTGCGGCGGGCACCACCATCTCCCCCTACTATGACTCCCTGCTGGTCAAGGTCACCAGCTGGGACCGCAACTTCCCCGCCGTCTGCCGCAAGGCCGTCCGCGCCCTGAACGAGACCCACGTGCGCGGCGTCAAGACCAACATCTCCTTCGTCACCAACATCCTGCAGCACCCGGCCTTCATCGCCGGCAAGTGCCACACCAAGTTCATCGACGAGACCCCGGAGCTGTTTGAGATCTCCGACAGCCGCGACCGCGCCACCCGCGTGCTGAAATACATCGCCGCCATCCAGGTGAACAACCCCAACGCCGAGCGCCACCAGTACGACACCCCCCGTTTCCCCCAGCAGCGCGCCCCGCTGGGCCGCGGCCTGAAGGGGATGCTGGACGATCAGGGTCCCAAGGCCGTCAGCCAGTGGGTCCTGGACCAGAAGAAGCTGCTGCTCACCGACACCACCATGCGCGACGCGCACCAGAGCCTCCTGAGCACCCGGATGCGCTCCCGCGATATGATCAAGGGCGCGGAGGGCACGGCGGACATCCTGCGGGACTGCTTCTCCCTGGAGATGTGGGGCGGCGCCACCTTCGACGTGGCCTACCGCTTCCTGCATGAGAGCCCCTGGGAGCGCCTGGATATGCTGCGGGAGAAGATCCCCAACATCCTGTTCCAGATGCTCCTGCGCGGCAGCAACCTGGTGGGCTATTCCAACTACCCCGACAACCTGGTCCGCGCCTTCGTAAAGGAGTCCGCCGCCCACGGCATCGACGTGTTCCGCGTCTTCGACTCCCTGAACTGGATTCCCGGCATGGAAGTCGCCATGGACGAAGTGCTGAATCAGGACAAGTTGCTGGAGGCCGCCATCTGCTACACCGGCGACATCCTGGACCCCAAGCGCGACCGCTATACCCTGGAGTACTACGTCAACATGGCCAAAGAGCTGGAAAAGCGCGGGGCACACATCCTGGCCATCAAGGATATGTCCGGTCTGGTCAAGCCCTACGCGGCCAAGAAGCTCATCTCCACCCTCAAGCAGGAGGTCGGCATCCCCATCCAGTTCCACACCCATGACACCACCGGCAACCAGGTGGCCTCTATCCTCATGGCCGCCGAGGCGGGCGTGGACATCGCGGACGTGGCTGTCAGCAGCATGAGCGGCCTCACCAGCCAGCCCAGCCTGGACGCCGTCGTGGCGGCCCTGCAGGGCACGGAGCGGGACACCGGCATGGATCTGCGCCGCGTCCAGGAGCTCAGCGACTACTACGCCGACGTGCGTCTGCGCTACGAGAACTTTGACAAGGGCTTGAAGACCACCACCACCGACATCTACCGCTTCGAGATCCCCGGCGGCCAGTACACCAACCTCCAGCCGCAGGTGGCCTCCCTGGGCCTGGGCGCCCGCTTCAACGAGGTCAAGGAGATGTACAAGACCGCCAACGACATGCTGGGCGATCTGGTGAAGGTCACCCCCAGCAGCAAGGTGGTGGGCGACCTGGCCATCTTCATGGTGCAGAACGACCTGACCCCGGAGAACATCGTGGAGAAGGGCCGCACCCTGGCTTTCCCGGACAGCGTGGTCAGCTACTTCAAGGGCATGATGGGCCAGCCCGCCTGGGGCTTCCAGCCCGAGGGCCTGCAGGAGGTCGTGCTCAAGGGCGAAAAGCCCATCACCTGCCGCCCCGGCGAGATGATGGACCCCATCGACTTCGAGCAGGTGCGCGAGGAGATGAAGGAGTTCATGGGCGACGATCCCATCGAGGACATCGACGTGATCAGCTACTGCATGTATCCCAAGGTGTACCGGGAGTTCCATGAGCACGGCAAGGAGTACGGCTATATCATGCGCATGGGCAGCCACGTCTTCTTCAACGGCCTTGCCCTGGGCGAGACCAACAAGATCAACATCGAGGACGGCAAGACCCTGGTCATCAAGTACCTGGGCCTGGGCGACAAGAACGAGGAC
>Ga0310697_10001185_pt1 | contig 31545 bp, 30 predicted proteins | sample 172DNAGHGlowgp2_FD_203883 | JGI IMG/M metagenome (GOLD analysis project Ga0310697, IMG submission 203883) | Sheep rumen microbial communities from Palmerston North, Manawatu-Wanganui, New Zealand - 1728 DNA GHGlow gp2 (v2) (version 2) | ecosystem: Host-associated > Mammals > Digestive system >... | reverse complement strand
AACGATCTCCGCCGGCTTCGGAATGTCTTCCTTCGTGTAGGCGGTCTGCTGCTCTTGCGGCTGCTCGTAGCGCATATCCTCCTGGACGATCTCGCGGCACAGCTCGACGCATTCGTTGCAGATATACACGTTCGGACCCGCAATCAGCTTGCGGACCTCGCTGCGCTGCTTTCCGCAGAAACTGCAGCGTACCTTTTCGAAATTATCTCTGTCTCTTGTGCCTGCCATTTCGTTACCTCCTCGGCGCAATGATCTCGTCCACGAGTCCGTACGCCTTCGCCTGAGACGCGTCCATGAAGTTATCGCGCTCGGTATCCGCTTCGATCGTTTCGAGCGGCTGACCCGTGCGTTCCGAAAGGATCCGGTTCAGCCGGTCCTTGATGCGGATGATCTGCTCGGCGTGGATGCGAATATCCGTCGCCTGCCCCTGGGCTCCGCCCGAGGGCTGGTGCACCATGATCTCCGCGTTCGGCAGCGCTTTGCGCTTGCCCTTCGCGCCCGCCGCAAGCAGGAACGCGCCCATGCTCGCCGCAAGCCCGACGCAGATCGTGCTGCATTCGCATTTCAGATACTGCATCGTGTCATAGATCGCAAGCCCTGCGCTCACCGAGCCGCCCGGGCTGTTGATATAGAGGAAAATATCCTTGTCCGGATCCTCCGCTTCCAAAAACAGCATCTGCGCAATGACGAGATTTGCCGTATCGTCGTCGATCGGGCCGCCGAGGAAGATGATGCGATCCTTCAGCAAGCGCGACCAGATGTCATACGAACGCTCGCCGTGGCCGGACTGTTCGACCACCATCGGTATCAAATTCATGGGATACCCTCCTTTCAGGTTCACTCTGTCAAATGGGATTTGACAGAGTGGTTTTCAGCGTTCGCCTATCATCCTGCGGATGATGCGAGCGGCGAACGCTGCAAGGTGTCAAATCCGCCGCGCATGTCGCCGGATTTGACGGATTTTTACTCCGTTCTTTCTGCGAATCCTTCGCGCATGCGTCTGCAACGCACCTGTGTTGCCCGCGAAGCGATCTTTCCGACCGCTCCGTCGGTTGAGCAGCGCGTTATTCCGCGGCTTTCTCCGGCTCTTCGGTCTCCACCGCCGCGTCGGTGATCAGTTTGATGGCCTTGTCGATCGCGACGCGGTCCGCAAAGTACTCACGGTCGCCGTCGGTGAGATTCTTTTCGAACGTCTCGACCTCCATGCCGCTGTTCTCCGCGTACTTCTTGATCTCTTCGCGGATCTCCTCATCGGTCGCCTCGATGTTCTCCGCCTTGGTGACCGCCTCGATGACCAGCTGCATCTTCACACGCGCTTCCGCTTCCGCACGGTAGTTCAGCCGCATCGCGTCTTCGGTGGTGTTCAGATACTTCAGGTAGGTGTTCCAGTCAAGCCCGCTGCCCTGCAGACGGTACTTGATGTCCTGCATCATGTAATCCACCTGCCGATCGATCATGCAGTCCGGAATATCCACCGTCGCGTTGTCGCAGGCGCCTTTCAGCGCCGCGTTTTCGCGCATGCTGTCCATATACTGCTTCTTCTCTTCGAGCATTTTGGCTTTTTTGTCTGCTTTCCATTCGTCGACGGTCTCGAACTCCGAAATATCGCCGATCAGCGCGTCGTCGATCTCGGGAAGCTCCTTTTTCTGGACCGCCTTCACGGTGCAGGCAAACACCGCCGCTTTCCCCGCGAGATGCTCCGCGTGATATTCCGTCGGGAACGTCACGTTCACGTCGCGCGATTCGCCCGCCTTGATGCCGACCAGCTGATCCTCAAAGCCCGGGATGAACGTGTTGCTGCCCAGCACCAGGGTCTGATCCTCCGCCGTGCCGCCGTCGAACTTCTCGCCGTCAACGCTGCCGGAGTAGTCGAGCAGCACGCGATCGCCGTTCTCGGCCGGACGGTCCACGTCCACGAACCTCGCCTGATTCTCGCGCTCCGCTTCGAGCGCCTTGTCGACGTCCTCGTCGGTTACAGTATAGTCCGCCTTCGGCACCGCGATACCTTTGTATGCGCCGAGCGTTACTTCCGGCTTTAAGGTTACGGTCGCGTTGAAGACGATGCCCTCGTCCTCGCCGATCTTCTCAATGTCCACGTCCGGACGGTCGACCACGAACAGATCGTGCTCTTCAACCGCCGCGTCGTACGCTTCGCCCCAGCAGAGCTCAAACGCGTCCTCATAGAACACGCCCGCGCCGTAGTACGTCTCGATGACCTTGCGCGGCGCATGCCCCTTGCGGAAGCCCTGTACCGCATAGCGGCGTCCGGTCTTCTTATACGCTTCGTTCAACGCTTTCTGAAATGTTTGCGCGTCGATCGTGATCGTCAGTTTTGCTTTGTTCCCCTCAAGTTTCTCCAGTTGTGCCATTGTTCCTCTCCTTACTGTGATTTCCATCAAACCGTTTTTTCGCATTCTGCGCCGGATTGTGGTATCATATCACAACACCTCGCCGTTTGCAAGCGTCGCCGCGGTTTTTCGCATTGTTGTTGCAAAAAGTTTGCAATGCGCCGTTTGCTTGACCCTTGCCGTGTTCTGTGGTATGATATCTTATTAAGAATCAGGAACTATCTCGAGGAACTTTCATGGAACGGTTTTATCTGGTGGCAAACCCGACCTCCTGCAGCGGCGCCGCGCGGCAGTACATCGATCGGCTGAAAACGGCGCTTGATGCGCGCGGTGTTGACTATGTCCTCCGCGAAACGCAGCATCCCGGTCACGCGACCGCGCTGGCGAAGGAAGCGATCGACGCGGGGTTCGATGTGATCGTGTCGGTCGGCGGAGACGGCACGCTGCGCGAAACGGCGCTCTCCCTGGTCCATACGGATCGTGTTCTCGGACTTCTGCCCTGCGGCACAGGCAACGACTTCGCGCGCGCCGTCGGGATCCCCACCGAGCTTGAGCCCGCGCTCGAGATCCTGCTGAACGGACGAAACCGCGTCGTCGACGCCGGAAAGGCGAACGACGAGTTCTTTTTCAATATCGCGGGCTTCGGCTTCGATGTGGACGTGCTCGATTACACCGAGCAGTTCAAGCCGAAGTGCAAGAAAGGCGGGACCGCGTACCTGCTCGGCTGTCTCAAGGCCGTTTTCGGACTGAAACTGCGACGCACCAGGGTAACGTTCCCGGACGAATCATACGAGCAGGACGTCCTGCTTGCGGCGGCGGGCATCGGCACGCATTTCGGCGGCGGCATGAACGTGCTGCCCGAGTCGGACCCGTCCGACGGACTTCTGGACGTGTGCATTGCGCACGACGTGACGCGGCTGCGGCTTCTGACGCTTCTGCCGCGGTTCATCAAGGGCAAACACCTGAGCGTGCCGGTCATCACCTACCGCAAGGCGACCGAGGTCACGTTTTCCTGCGATCCGGTCTCGCGCATCGAGGTGGACGGCGAACGCATGGAAGGTACGCCCGTAACGTTTAAGGTGCTTCCGCGCGCGATCACGCTTCGCGCGCCGAAACAGGATTGAAAGGCGGAAACGGTTCATCATGAAGGAGTTCTGGACGCGCATTCGGATATACCTGCGGGAAAGCGCGGAGCGCAAGCTGATGATCGGGCGGATGTCCGTGTCGCGGCTTACGATCTTCGGCGTTGCCGCGGGCATTCTGCTTGCCGCCGTGCTCGCGCTCATCTATCTCACCTACGGCAAGCGCGACACCGCGCTGACCTACGCGCGCGCCGACGTGCGCGGCGGCTATTCGTACCGCATGCGCGACAACCTGCTCTCCTACCGTGCCGAGAACTATCTGTATACCTACGACGGCGAACGCAACGTCTCCACGTTCTATGAGCTCGGCACGATCGACGGGTACGACGTCTCCTCTTCGATGGCGATCGCTTACTCCGGTTCGGCGTTTCTGATCCCGGGCGTCCAAAAGAACGCGCAGCCCAAGGTGCTGTCAAACGGCACCATCCTCGACGTGCGCGCAGGCACAAACTATGCCGCGATCCTGTTCGAGAACCCGAACGGCGACCGGCACATCCTGATCGTCACCCGCGCCATGGAATCGGTGAGCACGCTGTCCTTCAAGGACGGCGACGTGGTCGCGTTCGATTTCGTGCGCTCCGGCACGAGCGAGCTTTTGTGGGTATCGACGATGGACGTGAAGCAGTTCACCGAGGAATCCATCGTCCGCCTTTACGACTGCCGCAACGGCGGCGCGATGGTGCATTACACCTCCGCGTTCTACAATCAGTCCATCTACAACGCGTACCTGAGCGATACCTGTCTGTTTCTGATCGGCACGCAGGCGATCATCCGCTACGACCGCGACGAGGACGGCGGATTCTCCGCCGAGCGCGACCGCGTGCGCGTGTACGGCAGCACGATCGTCGATTTCTCCGCCGGTCCCGAAAGCGCGTACTTCATTGCGCTGCCGGATGCCGCGGAAGGCGGCGAGAACAATCTGGTGCGGCTCATCACGGTTTCCGAAACCGACGACCTGTGGTCGACCGTCATGCAGAAATACATGCCCGCGCCCGTCGTCGGCGCGTTCCTGCATCAGAATCGCGTCTGCGTCTTTACCCGGGAGAACTTTCTGCAATTCTCGTTTGCGGGCAAAAAACTGCTCGACGTTGAGCAGCAGTACGTACCCAACGCCGTCTTTGAATACGGCGACACCGGATTTCTGGTCCTGACCGACGACGCCTGCTATCGCGCCACGGTCGCATAACGCGGAAAGGAGAAGCAAATGATCACTGTTCTGATCCTGGTCATCCTGGGGCTGTGCATCCTTGCGGGGTACTATCGCGGCGTCATCTATTCCGCAATCAGCATCGGCGTGACGCTTTTGTCGTTCTTCCTTGCCCTGCTTTTGATCCCCGTTGTCGCAACCCCCGTGCGCGAAAGCGAAACCCTGTACGGAAGCCTTCTGTACTACTTCGAAGGCTACGAATATGTGACGCAGACCAGCGTGGAGATGATCCACGACCCCGCCGCGTCGCTCGACGAGGAAACGCTCGACGAGGTCATCAAAAACGCCGAAATGCCGATCCCGTTCGGCAGCGCCGTCAAAAAGAACATCCAAAACGCCGCCTATGCCGAACACGGCATCACGACGCTCGGCGATTACTTCAACCAGACGATCGTCGACGTGGTGCTCAACACGCTGTCGCTGCTGTTTCTGTTCGTCTGCATCCGGGTCCTGTTCGGCTTCGTTCTGCGCATGATCGACTACGGGCGGCACGGGCTGCCCGTGCTCAAGCGGTTCGACGCCGTCTTTTCCTGCGGCATCGGGTTCCTGCACGGCGTGGTGCTGCTGTTCATCTTCTTTATGCTGATCCCGATCCTGCTGACCATCGTTCCGAAGCTCGGCGCAATGGTCGTCAACACGCCTCTGGGCGGATTCTTCTACCGCATGAATCCGTTCGTGTGGCTGATCCCGACTACATAGGTCGGTCGGTTAAAAACTGCGTTGTTAACCGACCGGGTTTTCAGCTCCCGCCTGAAACGCAACGCGTTTCCGGAGATCACCAACCTTGAGCGCAATCCGATACACAAACGCCCGATCCGGTTTGGATCGGGCGTTGTTGTATTTACAGTCAGATTCTTGCAACGCCGCTCTTACGCGCCGCTTCGGCAACCGCCGCCGCCACCGCGGGGCCCACGCGCTTGTCGAACGCTTTGGGGATGATGTAATCCGCGGAGAGCTCTTCGTCCGAAATGAGATCGGCAAGCGCCTTTGCCGCCGCCATCTTCATTTCCTCATTGATATCGCTTGCGCGCACGTCAAACGTGCCGCGGAAGATGCCCGGGAACGCGAGGACGTTGTTGATCTGGTTGGGGAAGTCGCTTCTGCCGGTCGCGATGACCTTCGCGCCGCCCGCTTTCGCGTCGTCCGGGAAGATCTCCGGCGTCGGGTTCGCGCAGGCGAAGATGATCGCGTCGCGGTTCATGGTCTTGACCATCTCGGTCGTGACCGTGCCCGGCGCCGAGACGCCGATGAACACGTCCGCGCCGTTCAGCATATCCGCAATCGTACCCGCTTTGCGTTCGAGGTTCGTGACCTCCGCCATCTCTTCCTTGATCCAGTTCAGGCCGTCTCTGCCCTTGTAGATCGCGCCCTTGCGGTCGCACATGGTAATGTGCTTGAATCCCGCCGAGAGCAGCAGTTTCACGATCGACACCGCCGCCGCGCCCGCGCCGGAGGTAACGACCTTGACATCCTCCTTCTTCTTGCCGACGACCTTCAGCGCGTTCGTGAGTCCCGCGAGCGTGATGACCGCGGTGCCGTGCTGATCGTCGTGGAAGATCGGGATGTCGCACTTCTCCTTGAGCTTGCGCTCGATCTCAAAGCAGCGCGGCGCAGAGATGTCCTCTAAGTTGATGCCGCCGAAACTTCCGGAGAGCAGATATACCGCGTTGACGAACTCATCCACGTCGTGCGTTTTGATGCACAGCGGGAACGCGTCGACGTTGCCGAACGACTTGAACAGCACGCACTTGCCCTCCATGACCGGCATGCCGGCTTCGGGACCGATGTCGCCGAGACCCAGCACCGCGCTGCCGTCGGTGATGACCGCGCAGAGGTTATGACGGCGGGTCAGCTCGTAGCTTTTCGAAACGTCCTTTTGAATCTCCAGACACGGCTGCGCCACGCCCGGCGTATAGGCGAGGCTCAAATCGTCCTTCGTCGCCACCGGTACCGTCGCAATGACTTCAATCTTGCCCTTCCATTCTCCGTGCAGCCGGAGCGATTCTTTTGCGTAATCCATTCTTGCTCTCCTTTTTGTGATTCTTATGATACGGCGAACGCGCCGTTTGTTACTTTCCGACACAGAAGTTTTTGAAGATGCGGTCGATCACTTCCGCGTCCACGTCCGTTCCGGTGATCGTGCCCAGCTGATGCAGCGCTTCGCTGAGATCGGTCGCGATGCAGTCCGGATCGGTCTGCGCTTTTGCATGCCGCACGGCATCGAGGGCGCGCTCCAGGGCATCGAGGTGACGCGCGTTTGTGATGCAGCCGCTCGGCTGTCCGTCCGGCATTGCAAACGACGCAATGCGACGTTTGAGTTCGTCGATCCCCGCGCCCGTTTTGCAGCTGATCGCGCAGTCGGTTTTGACACGGCAGGCAAGATCGCTCTTGTTCGCGATCACGATGCGTTTTTTGCCCTCGGTCTCTTTTATCAGCGCGGCGTCCGCATCCGTTTCGGGTTCGCTTCCGTCGAGCACGAGCAGTACGATATCCGCCGTCTCAGACGCTTTTCGCGCACGGTCGACGCCGATGCGCTCCGCTTCGTCCGACGCGTCCCTCAGCCCCGCCGTATCGATCAGCCGGACCGGGATCCCTTCGATCGCCGCCGGCTCGTCCAGCACGTCCCGCGTCGTTCCCGCCGCGGCGGTCACGATCGCGCGTTCCTCGCCCAAAAGCGCATTCAGCAGCGAACTCTTTCCCACGTTCGGCCGGCCCAGAATGACCAGCTTCAGTCCGTCGCGCAGCACGCGTCCGCTGCGGCCGTCTAAAATCAGCGCGTCCAGCTCGCACGCTGCCGCGTCCAATTGCTTCGGAAGCGTTTCGTACGCGTCCGCCTCCGCTTCGTCCGGGTAATCGATCGCCGCTTCGATCGCGGCACGCGCATCGAGCAGCACTTCTTCAACGGCATGCACGCGGCGGCTGACGCTGCCGCCGAGCTGATCGACGGCGGCTTTTAAGCTGCTCTCCGTCTGCGCGTTGATCACGTCCATCACCGCTTCCGCCTGCGACAGATCCATCTTGCCGTTCAGAAACGCGCGTTTGGTGAACTCGCCCGCAGCCGCCGGCACCGCGCCGGCTTCCGAGAGAAGCGCGAGCGCCTCGCGCACGGTCCGGATCCCGCCGTGACAGTGCAGTTCGAGCATGTCCTCGCCGGTATAGCTGTTCGGCGCACGAAAGAACACCGCCATGCACTCGTCGATCACCGTGTCGCCGCGCATCAGTTTCGTATGTGTAAGCATGTTCGCCCGATCGGTGATCTTTTTCGCCAGCACGGCGTCCGCAACGGCGCGCGTGTTCGCGCCGGAGACGCGGATCACGGCGATCGCGCCGCCGACGGCGCTCGACGGGGCAAATACGGTGTCAAAGGTTTCGGTCATACAAAAAAGATAAATAAGACTGGCGAGAATGGTATCAGAAGCCGCGTTCTTCGGTCCGAGCGATACTGACGTATGCGAAGGGCCGAAAACGTCGGCTAATTTGCGGCGAATCTATAAAATGAAAGAGCGCTTGTGCTCTTTCTTTCCTGCACGTTTCTCATCACATACCCCCTCGCCGCAAATGGTCTGGTGCCGTTATCGACAGGATTCGGCCGCCATTTCGGCGGCCGAATAAGCTTATTTATCTGGGGTGATGATCACGCGGCGGTTCGGCTCCTCGCCCTCGCTGTGCGTCGTGACGCCCTTAAAGCCCTGCAGTGCGGAATGCAGTACGCGCCGCTCATAGGGATTCATCGGCTCCATCGCGATCGAACGTCCGGTTTTCGCAACCTGCGCGGCGTTCTTTCTCGCAAGCCGGCGAAGCGTTTCTTCGCGGCGGACACGGTATCCTTCGGTATCCACGGAGACCCGGCGATAGCCGTTTTCCTTGCGGTCCTTGTTCAGATACAGCGAAACGATGTACTGGATCGCGTCCAGCGTTTCGCCTCTGCGTCCGATCAGCAGTCCGTCGGTGTCCGAGAGAATGTTGAGCCGCAGCCCGTCCTCGGTCTCCGCCGCCTGTACGGTCGCTTCGATCTTCATGTGCTCCAGAAGCTCCGAAAGGAAGATCGCGGCGTCGTTGTTCTTCGCAAGCTCCTCGCTGTATTCGATCGCCGGCGCCTGCGGCTGCTTTTCGCGCCGGTCACGCGGCTCTCTGCGATCCCGCTTCTGCGAACGCTCGCGCGGTTCTTTGCGCTCCTGTCTTGGGCGCTCGCTCTTACGCTCGTGCGCCGCGGCCTTTTCCGCCTCAAAATCCGGAACGATCGGAACCTCACGCTCCGTCAGACGGACGATCGCGTTCTTCGCGCCGATGCCGAACAGTCCTTTGCTTTCTTTTTGAACGATCTCCGTATCGACCTCGTCGATCGACAGCCCCATCTCGGTCAATCCGTGATAGATCGCCTCGTCGATGCTGCGTCCGGAGAATTCCATACTCCTCATTGTTTCAATACCTCCACAGTACCGGATTTCCATTTTTTCACGAGCGTCGCGTTCAGGATCAGCGAAATCGCCAGCGAGATCACGTTGGAGAAGATCCAGTAGAACGCAAAGGTCGAGTCATACATATAGCAGAAGAACACGGACATCACCGGCATCAGATAGATCATGCCCTTGGACATGCTCTGCGCCTGCGCGGTCGGATCGTCCTTATTGTCGGACGCGTTCGCGGGTTTAGGCTGATTCTTCTGCATGATCCACGAAGACAGGAACGTCGTCGCGCCCGCGATCAGCGGCAGGATCGCAAAGCCGTTGGACATGGATTCGTACGCGCCGCCGATGAGTTCGGTGTTGGACGTGATCGGCGTCACGAACGATTTGTACGCTTCGATGAACGCCGCGCCGTTGTCCATCGCAAGCGTGTACACGGGCGTGCCGTTCTCGCCGATCGTCATCGTAAAGAAATGCAGCTTATACAGAAGCTCGTTGAGCGCTTCCGCATTGTTGTTGTAGAAAATGAATCCCTTGATCGCGGGTTCGCCGTTTTTGCCGAGCGTGGCAAACGTGTTCCAGAAATCCGCGCCGGTCATCAGCACGCCGCCGGAGGACGCACTGCCGCCCGCGCAGGAACAGTTGCCCAAAAGCCGCATCAGTCCGAAGCTCGGGGATTCGAGGTTGTCCGGACGCCAGATGTTCGTAATCCACAAAAACCGCGAGTTTGCAAACGCCTCCGCGCCCTGTCCTGCGTTGATCTTGAGCATCATGTCCAGCGTCTGCTGGTTCGACCAAGTGCGGAACGCCGCAAAGAACATGAACAAAAGCGGCAGCATGATCAGCATCGGCAGACATCCGCCGAGCGTGGAAACGCCGTGCGCTTTCATGATCTTGCGCTGCTCGATGTTGAGCTTTTGCGGATCGTTTGCGTATTTCTTTTTCAGCTTGTCGAGATCGGGCTGGATCTGCTGCATCTGAATGCCCGATTTTCTGGATTTGATGTCGGAAAAGATCGTCAGAAGCTTGATGGCGAGCGTGAACAGCAGGATCGTCAGTACAACGACCCAGCCGCCGTTTGAAAACACCGCCGTGAGCTGCCGATAGACCCAGTCCATCGCCAGAAACAGCCACTTGACGAGAAAGAAGGAATCCGTCATGAAATGCTCTCCTTACGTTTTTTCGGTTCCGGAACGGGATCGTAGCCGCCCTTCATAAACGGGTTGCAGCGCAACAGTCTCCAGATTGCAAGCCCCGTTCCCTTGAAGACGCCGTGCAAGCGGATCGCTTCCATCGCGTACTCCGAACAGGTCGGCGTATAGATGCAGGCGTTGGGCAAAAGCGGCGAGATGTTTCGCTTATAGAAGCGCAGAATGGCGATCAGCACGCGCTTCATGCGTCTTCTCCCCGCGCGCCCGCGCGCACCAAAAGCGTCTCCAGCTGCGTTTGCAGCTCGCAAAACGGCGCGTTAAGCACCTCCGGCTTTGCGATCAGGATCACATTGCGCCCGCCTTTGAGCGTACCGAGAAGCGGCGTGATACACGCGCGCATCCGACGCTTCGCCCGATTTCTCTGTACGGCGTTGCCGACCCGCTTCGATACCGAAAACCCGATGCGGATCGTTTCACTGCGGCTCTTTGCGTACACCAGCGTAAACAGCGGCGAGCTGACCGATCGCCCCACGCGGTAGGTGTAGCGAAACTCCTTATGCCGTTTCAGAGAATACGTGCGATTCACCGGACGCTCCGTTCCCTAAAAAGCAACATACGGCAAGCGAAATGCTTGCCGCAAGCGCTCTGTCTCTCTAAATTGGACAAAAAATAACCGTGAACGCGTTTTTACGCGCTCAGCTTCTTGCGGCCCTTTGCGCGTCTGCGCTTCAGAACGTTACGACCGTCCGCAGTCGCCATACGCTTGCGGAACCCGTGCACCTTGCTGCGCTGTCTTTTCTTGGGCTGATAGGTACGTACCATATCCTACACCTCTTTCTTCCGAATATAGTGATGGCGCATAACGCCAAATTAACCTTACCCATTATAGAGGAAGCGCCCCCGAAATGTCAAGGATTATTTTTTTCACGCAGCTTTGCCGCAATTCATGGATCCTCCGCAAAGAAGAACGGATCCGCGATGCGCTCCTTTTGCCAGAACGTGATCGCAAGCCGGTACAACGCCCGGGCGTGGATGCGGTCGTGCCAGAGGATGCGGCGCAGGAGCTTTCTGCGCGTCCACTGCTCGCCGTCCGTGTCGGTGTAGATGCGCGGCGCAAGGAAATCCGACGTCGCTTCCAGCGCGCGGAACAGCCGCTTGCGGTTTTCTGTAAGCCCGCCCTCGTTTTCGAACGGCACGCCGACCGCGTTCGCGTAGTACGCAAGCGTCGCGTTCGTATGCTCCGCCATTTCACGCGCGGAACACGGGATCTTGCCGTAAAACGTGCGGCGGGATTTGCGCAGCGCGCGGTCCTTTTGCGGGATCGACGCATAGAGTTTTTCAAAGTCCTGCGCCGAGCGCATGCATAAAAGCTTCTTTTGCGTGTACTCGGTCATGTCCATCGGCAGCCGCTCCGACGGGAACAGCACGTCGCTGTCCGCGTCCTCCACGTGCAGTTCGGTCCTGTACGCGTGCGTCACGACAAAATCCGCCTCCGAAAGGTTCTTTATCGGCGCGCCGTACGCCCAGCGCGCGTAATCCGACAGTTCCTTCGGAAACTTTTCCAGTGCTTTTGCCACCGTTTCCGCGCGCGAAAACGCGCCCGGGTACGCGTCTGCCCAGAGCAGCGCGCCCTGCTCGTTGTATTCCGCGATGACTTCAATGTGCGCCATGCTTGCTCCTTTCGCGTTACTTGCCCGCCTGTTTGCGAATTCTTGCAATGATCCCGTTCGCTTCGGCATAGACCGCTTCGGGATCGACGTCAAACGTATATGCGCCGCGTTCATAGAGAATCTTCCCCGCGACCATCGTCATAGCGACGTTCGCTTTGCTGCCGCTGTACACGACGTTCTTTGCGATATGATTGATCGGCTGCATGTTGGGCGTATGGAGGTCCAGCATCACAAGGTCCGCCTGTTTACCCTCTTTGAGACAATCGCAGGCATCGAGCCCCATCATCCTCGCGCCGACGGAACACGCCGAATGCAGTACGCGGACCGGGTCCGCCGCCGCCGCGCCTGCCGTGAGCTTCTGCAGTCCCGACACCAGAAACATCTCGCGGAAGAAATCGAGACAGTTGTTGCTCGCCGCGCCGTCCGTGCCGATCGCGACCGGTACGCCCGCTTCGTAGTATTGCTCGATCGGCGCGATCCCGCTCGACAGCTTCAGGTTGGACGCCGGATTCGTGCAGACGTACAGACCGCGCTTCTGCATAATCTCAATGTCGCCGTTTTGGGGATGCACCATATGGAACCCGCCGCCTCCGTAGCGAAACATGCCCAAAGAATCGAGATACGCGACCGGTGACATGCCGGTACGCCCGATGCAGTCGTCGACCTCCGCCCGCGTTTCCGCAAGGTGCGTGAACACCGGCGCTTTGTATTCTTCGGCAAGCGCCGCAACGTCACGGAGCAGCGATTCGTTTGTCGTGTACTCGGCATGCAGTCCGAGCCGGCTTGAAATCAGCGGATGCGCATGGTTGTACGTCAGGTAATCGTGTCGTAACGTCTCCTTCGTGCCGCCGAAATCATTGACCGCGCCGCATAGCACGATCCGGAATCCCGTGTCCCGCGCGCAGTCGGAGATGCGGTCCACGTGGTAGTACATATCGAACGCCGCCGTCATGCCGCCGGAAACGTACTCGAGGATCGCAAGCTTTGTGAGCGTGTACACGTCGTCGCCGGTCAGATGCGCTTCCATCGGAAAGACGTCCTCGTGCAGCCAGTCATGCAGCGGCTTGTCGTCCGCAAAGGAGCGTAAAAACGTCATTGCCGAATGCGTGTGCGCGTTCTTGAAACCCGGCAAAAGCAGATTGCCCTCGCAGTCGATCTCGCGATCGAACGCCGGCCGCTCAAGCCCCTTCGGATCGCCGACAAGCGCAATGCGATCGTCTTTGACCCACAGTTCCCCCTCGAGGACCGTTGCATCCGCCCGTTCGAGCGGCAGGATGCGCGCGTTGTAAAACCGAATGTTCATGCCGTTCCCTCTCCTTTGCTGTTGCCTTTAAGTATAGCATACAAATCCCCGGGCGTGGATGAACATTCTATGAAAAGATGCAGACTCCGGTCTGCATCTTTCAAAATGAACCCAAACTCGCGTTATACCAGCCGCAGCAGCAGCATAAAGCCGATCAGCAGGAACAGGAAGGCGAAATTGAATGCGGAGAACTTGCCGATGTAGCGAAGCGTCTGATCGGGATAGTGCGCCGTATAGGTGCGCAGGGTGATGAGACTTGCGAGGGATGCGATCAACGATCCCACGCCGCCGATGTTGACGCCGACCAGAAGGTCCGCGTAGTTTTGGGTGAACTGCGAGAGCAGGATCGCGCTCGGCACGTTGCTGATGAACTGACACGACGCCGTACTGACGAGCAGGGTGTCGCGGATCAAAAGCGATGAAAAGAATGCGCGCACCGCGTCGATGCGTGCCATGTTCCCCGCAAAGATGAAGAAGAACACAAACGTCAGAAGCAGCGGATAATCCACCATGGCGAGCGCCTTGCGGTCGGCAAACAGCAGGACGGTCGGGATCACAATCAGTCCGATCCAGTACGGAATGCCGCGGAATACGATCGCAATCGACAATGCAAACAGCACAAGGTACAGCGCGGTACGTTTTTTATCGAGCTTCATGTCCATGCCCTCGAGCGAAAGCGGTTCCGGCTTGACGAACAGAATGCAGCAGAGCGTGATCAGCGCGACAGAGAACAAGAACGGCGGCGCCATGATCTTCAGAAACGTCCCGGTCGGAATCTCGAACTTTGTGTACAGATACAGGTTTTGGGGGTTCCCGAACGGGGTCAGCATGCCGCCGAGGTTCGCCGCGATGTTCTGCATAATGAACGTGAACGCCATGTATTTCTCTTTTTTCGTCGTGTGCAGGACGAAGTATCCGAGCGGAAGAAACGTCAGCAGCGCCATATCGTTGGCGATCAGCATGGAACCGAGAAACGTGATGTAGACAAGCGCAAGCACGCTCATGCGCGCGGTCTTGAACAGCATCACGACCTTGCGCGCAAGCGTATAAAAGAACCAGACGTTCCCGAGCGCGCAGACCACCGCAAGCACGCAGAACAAACACGTCAGTGTTTTGAAATCGAAGTAGGAAAGGTATTCTCGATCGACCGGCACGAAGATCATCGTAATGAGCGCGGCAAAAAACGCGATCACCATGACCGTGTTTTTACGGATAAAGCGCAAAACCGCGACCGCCGCTTTGCCGCGGCCGTGCGCTTGCTGATTGCATTTGATCTCCTGTTCGCGCATACGACTCCGTTCCTTTCCCCGACGCCCAATATACCACGGTTCTTTTGCATTTGCAACGGCTTTTCCGCGATCGCAGCGCTATCCGCGATTGCCAGCATTGCCTGCGTCTTCCCGATATGACGTCGTAAAAGGAAAACGCTCGATGCCGAAACCACGGCAGCGGGCGTCAGGCTGTCGTAAAAGCGGTCAGACCGTTTACGACGAGGTTTTATGAAAAAATGAATCGGAAAGAAGAAAAGGCAACCGCCTTTTCTTATTATTTCGTCGTAAACTATCCGTGTTTTCACTCAGTCGCATACTTTCGTATAGCTCCGTCGTGAAAACCCGAATTCTGCCTCACTTCCCGACAGCCCGCTTGTCTCTTGCTTTTACCGGATATCGCGTTTTTGAAAGAGGATCAGTCCGATCACCGTATGCACGGCGCCGAAGAACAGGTACGACAGCATGCTCTCCGCAAAGATCAGTTCCCGGGACGCATCGACGGTCGGGATAAGCAGTCCGAACAGGCTGCCGCCGTTCAGGTTAAAGACGTTCCCGCCAAACATGGGAATGAAATAGACCAGATACTTGTACGGCGTGTAATCCACAAGCATCAGGACGGAGTTCAGAGCCGTCAGCGCGATCGAGAACACGATCGTGTAAATGATCGTCGGCGCGACGTTGCGCATCGTCATTGCAAACAGCGTGGAGACCGTCGCGATAAATACAAACGACATCGTCCCGTTCGCGACAAAATACAGGATCTCAAGGCCGAGGTTTCGGGACGGATCCGTGTTGAACGGGAAAAACAGCAGCGCAAGCACGGCCGTCATTGCCGCATAGACCGTGATGATGACCACCGAGAACAGGATCGAAACGATCAGATGCGACAGATAGATCGCCGAACGGCGGTTGCCGGCAATGACTTTATTGCGGAGCGTGCCGTTTGAATGATCCATACAAACCAGAATGCCCGCAAACGCCGGAACGACCAGACCGATGTTGTTCGACAGAGAATATGTCGAACCGATCACGAAATTCGCGCTGAACAGCGAACCGCCCGGAAAGTCTTCCGCAAGTCCGCCGATCCATCCGATCCCGGCATACAGAAACACGATCAGCGCCGGAAACGCGACTGCAAGGATCAGCGCGATCAGACTCAGACGGCTTTTCAGCACGCGATAGAGATCCGCTTTCAACAGTCTTTTCATGCGATCCGCCCCCTTCCGAGAAGCCGGATGTAATGGTCCTCGATCGTTTCCTCATGCGTATTGATCGAACGTACCGCCAGATTCCGTTCGACAAGGATGCGCATGATCCGGTTCAGGTCCGCGTCGCCGTAAACGGCAAGCTTCCCTTCCTCGTTCCCGATGTCTGCAAACGCACCGTCCGTGCGCAGTGTCTGTTCGACCGCTTCGATGTTTTCCGCATCGATCACGATGCGCCGCCCGGCGGTTTTGTGCAGGTCCTCCATGCGGATCTCCTCAAGCAGTTCACCGTGCGAGATCACGCCGATCTTTGTGCAGATCTTTTCGAGCTCGGACAGAATATGACTCGAGATCAGAAAGGTCACGCCCTCGCGATTCAGCTTCACGATCGTTTCACGAACCTCGATAAAGCCCTGCGGATCCAATCCGTTCATCGGCTCGTCCAGGATGACGAAGTCGGCGTCGGAGACCATGACCATGGCAATGCCGAGCCGCTGCCGCATGCCGAGTGAGAACTTGCCGACCTTTTTCTTTTGGATCGCCGTGTAGTCCAGTCCGACGCGTTCGATCAGCGCGATCAACTCGTCCTCCGTCTTCCGGACGCCCGTGATGCCGCACTGCAGCTTCAGGTTCTCCATCGCCGTCATGCTGCGGCTCATGGTCGCCGTCTCCACGATCGCGCCGGTGCGTCTGCGGACCGCATAGATCCCGCTTGAGCTGCTCGGCACGCCAAACAGCGAGTACGACCCGCCCGTCGGCGCGGCAAGGCCCGTGATAAGGCGGATCAGCGTCGTTTTTCCCGCGCCGTTTTCACCGACAAAACCGTAAATATCGCCCTGTTCGATGTGCATGGAAACGTCTTTCACCGCAAAATGCCCTTTGTAGGCCTTTGAAAGACTGTTCGTTTCGAGTACGTTCAATCCCGCTTTCCTCCTTAGATACCCCGTTCCGTATCCTGCGTAAAGCGCATCATCGCTGTAAACGCGCTTCAGACGTTTCTGTCCGAAAAAACCTGTTCGCTCACTCCCACTCGATCGTGCCGGTGGGCTTGGGAGTCAGGTCATACAGCACGCGGTTGACGCCCTTGACCTCATGCGTGATGCGCTCGGTAATCTTTGCAAGCAGTTCGAACGACACGTCCTGGACCGTGGCGGTCATGGCGTCGCGCGTGTTGACGGCGCGAAGGATGACGGGCCATTCGTCGACGCGGCGGCCGTCCTTAATGCCGACGGACCTGAAGTCGGGAACGATTGTGAAATACTGCCAGACCTTTCCGGCAAGACCGGCTTTCTGAAACTCCTCGCGGAGGATCGCGTCGGATTCTCTGACGGCTTCGAGCCGGTCGCGCGTGATCGCGCCGAGGCAGCGCACGCCGAGTCCCGGACCCGGGAACGGCTGGCGGTAGACCATGTTGTCCGGAAGTCCGAGCGCTTTGCCCACGACGCGGACCTCGTCCTTAAAGAGGATGCGGACGGGTTCGACCAGCTCAAACTTCAGATCCTCGGGCAAACCACCGGCATTGTGATGCGCCTTGATGCCATGCTCGCTTTCAAGGATGTCAGGCCAGATCGTGCCCTGCGCAAGGAAGGTGATGCCCTCGAGCTTTCTCGCTTCTTCCGCAAAGACCTCGATGAACTCGCCGCCGATGATTTTGCGCTTTGTTTCCGGATCGGAAACGCCGGCAAGCTTGTCCAGAAACCGGTCCGTCGCGTCCACATAGATCAGGTTGGCGTCCATCTCATCCTTGAATACGCGGATGACCTGCTCGGGTTCGCCCTTGCGCAGCAGTCCGTGGTTGACGTGCACGCAGGTCAGCTGTTTTCCGATTGCCTTGATCAGAAGCGCGGCGACGACGGAAGAATCCACGCCGCCGGACAGCGCGAGCAGCACTTTTTTCTCGCCGACCTGCGCGCGGATATCGGCGATCTGCTCTGCAATAAATGCTTCCGCAAGCGCGGGCGTGGTGATGCGTTCCATGGATTCGGGTCTTGTCAGAACGGGCATTTGTTTTTCCTCCTATTCAAGCGTTCAACGGGGTTCTGTGTGCTTTGCGCCGTGCGTCAATCGTCGGCGCGGAATACGATGTTGCCGGGCTCTGCATGCTCGATGATCGCCAGCGAATGCAGGTTCACGCCCTTTTCACGCAAACGGTCGCCGCCGCCCTGGAATCCTTTTTCGATCGCGCAGCCGATGCCGACAAGCTCCGCCCCCGCCTGCTCCACGATCTCGCAAAGTCCGCGCAGCGCTTCTCCGCGCGCAAGAAAATCATCGACGACCAGCACGCGCGAACCGGGTTTGATCCAGTCCTTTGCGACGAGAAGCGTGACTTTCTTTTTATAGGTGTAGGAGAAGATCTCGCTCTTGAACAGTCCGCCCTCGATGTTGTCGCTCTTTGCCTTCTTTGCGTAGACCATCGGCTTTCCGTAGCGCAGCGCGCAGATCGCGGTGAGCGCGATGCCGCTCGCCTCCGCGGTCAGAAGCATGTCCACGTCGTCGATGTTGAAGTACTTTGCAAACTCGTCAGCGATATGCGACATCAGTTCACAGTCCACGCGGTGATTCAGAAAGCCGTCAACCTTGATGATGTCGCCCGGAAGCACCCTGCCCTCTTTGAGAATCCGATCCTTCAGTTCCTGCATAGTTCCCCTCCTCAAAAATAAAAATTGCAGCAGATCGTCTCTGCTGCCCATATCGCAAGCGCGCGTGAGCGTTCACGCGTGCCCGATCTCCCAATAGTCGCGGCTGTGGCGCCGCGGTAGAAACGTCCGGGCCGTTTATCCGGACCTATATCGGCAGAAAGGTTCATCTGAATTTTGTTCTATTATACGGGAAGCATCTAAGAATTGCAAGGGGGAAACCGGCGGTTCGTTAAAATATAAATACCGATCTGTCCGTTTGCGCCGAATCGTGTATCACCGTAAGTGATTGGCAGCGCAGCAGAGGCGTCGCGAGGGCGCTTGCAACCGAGCAGCCGCAGCAAGCGGGATCGCTTACGGAAAGGAGCCGCGACGGAGCGTTGGAGCGGTGACGTTTCACGAGCGACGGCTGGTCGTTTTCAAAGCTGAAACGTCGCCGCGAACGCAGCGGAGTCCGCGGCGACGTGCTTGACTTTTCGGGCGCGAAATGCTACAATGCGGCATCCCCGAATGACAGGAAAGGAGCGATCGCCTTGATCAAAACCGAAGCGCTCGACGCATACCGCGCGGCGCGGAAAAAAGGGCTCAAAACATACCGTGACGACGTCGATCACGGCCGGTATCCGTATGTGCAGGCACTCGACGAATGCCTGGACGGGCATGCCGTTTTGGGTCGCATCGAGCTCGGCGTCTGCACCGTTCCGATCGAACGGATCGTCGGCACCGTGAATGCCGGAAGGCGCACCGCGTTCGCGTCCGATTTCATGCCGCTGCTTGAGCCGGACACCGAGTTCGGCGCAAAGTGGATCGCGCTGTGCGATGCGCATCTGTCTGACGAAGGCATCCATGATCCGATCCGCTGTTTTGAGTACTACGGCGATTTCTACGTGCAGGAGGGCAACAAGCGTCTGTCCGTGCTGAAGCACTTCGGCGCGCCGTCCGTCGCATGCTCGGTGCTGCGCATCGTTCCGCCGGAGTCGGACGATCCGAAGACACGGCTCTACTATGCGTTTCTGTCGTTCTATCATCTCAGCAGAACGTACGCGATCACGTTTCAGACGCCCGAACGCTATCAAAAGCTGATCGCCGCACTCGGGTTCGAGCCGGACGCGGTCTGGACCGACGCGCAGCGGCAGCGCGTTCTGTCCGGGTTCACGCTGTTTTCAAACGCGGCGGCACGCGTGAAGCTTCCGGACGGCGTGACCGTTTCGGACGCGTTTTTGAACTGGCTCTCCGCCTACTCGCTCGACGATCTGAAAACGCTGTCCCCCGAACAGCTGGCGCTTTCGATCGGCGCAAGCGCGGCAACCGTCGGCGCGGACGTGTCGGTCACGACCGAAGCTGCGCCGCCGTCCAAGGGCGTTCTTGCAAAGCTCTACGACGCGATGTTTTTGCCGACGCACCTGCATGCGGCGTTCGTCCACGAATACGCGCCGGAAGCGTCCAACTGGACGCACGCGCACGAACAGGGACGGCTGTTTGCGGAATCGGCGCTTTCGGGACGCGTCACAACGGCCGCCTATACCGTCGACGCGGCGCATGATGCCGACGCGTGCTTCGAGCAGGCGATCCGGGACGGCGCGCAGATCGTTTTTGCCACGACGCCGTCGCTGATCGCTTCCTGCCGCAGAGCCGCCGCCGCGCATCCGGATGCAAAGATCCTCAACTGTTCCGTTGCCATGCCGTATCCGGGCGTACGCACCTATTACAGCCGCATCTATGAAAGTAAGTTCCTTTCCGGCGTCGTTGCGGGCGCATGCTCGCACAGCGACCGCATCGGCTATGTTGCAGCCGCGCCGATCTTCGGCGTGCCCGCAAGCATCAACGCGTTTGCGCTGGGCGCGCGGCTGGTCAACCCTCGCGCGGTGGTCAAGCTGCGCTGGTCGTGTACGGAATCCGATCCGTTTTCCGCGCTTCAACGAGACGGCGTCGACGTGATCTCGAACCACGAACTGTTTGCGCCGCAAGCTCCCTGCGCACCGTACGGACTGATCCGTCTGCATGACAACGGTCTGCAGGAAGCGCTTGCCGCGCCGTACTGGAACTGGGGCGCGTTCTATCAAAAACTGCTTTCCGACATCCTGGAAGGACACTGGGAGGACGAGAGCGCCAACCGCAGCGCGATCGCAGTCAACTACTGGTGGGGCATGCAAAGCGGCACGGTCGGCATTACGCTTGCCGAAAAGCTGCCGGAGGGCGTGCGCACGCTCACCGAAACGCTTGCCCGCGCGCTTTCGGAGGGACGGCTCAATCCGTTTCGCCGCGTCATGTCCGATCAGGACGGCATCGTGCGCAACGACGGCACGCGCTGGCTCTCGCCTGCGGAGATTCTGCACATGGACTGGCTCTCGGACACCGTAGAGGGCGGGATTCCCGCGTTTTCGGAGATCCTCCCGATGGCGCAGAACATCGTGCGGCTCGAAGGGATCTATCGCGAGGATCTGCCGCCGCAAAAGGACGGACTCATTCTATAACGGAACACCGTTCTGCCCCGCAGCCGGATTCGCTCCCTGCGGGCTTTTTTATATACGGTTTCTTGACACGGCATGCCGGACCGTCGTATAATTTTGATACAAGACAAAGGCGGAATCGGCATGACGGATCAGTTTTCAAGAACACGGATGCTTTTGGGCAAGCCGGGCATGGACCGGCTTTTGTCGTCGCGCGTTGCGGTGTTCGGACTCGGCGGCGTCGGGAGCTTTGTTGCGGAAGCGCTTGCGCGAAGCGGCGTCGGCACGCTCGATCTGATCGACGACGACTGCATCGCGTTGACGAACCTGAACCGCCTTCTCTACGCGACACAGGAGAATATCGGGCAGCCGAAGGTTGACGCGGTGCGCGCGCGTGTGCACGCGATCTGCCCCGAAACGACGGTGCATGCGCATCGCTGTTTTTATACGCCCGAAACCGCGGACGCATTCGATTTTTCGCAGTATGATTATGTGGCGGACGCGATCGACACGGTTACAGGCAAGCTGCAGCTTGCCCAGGCGGCGCACGCGGCGAATGTGCCGATTATCAGCTGCATGGGCGCGGGAAACAAGCTTGATCCGACCGCGTTCGAAGTCGCGGATATCTCCGAAACGAGCATATGCCCGCTCGCCCGCGTCATGCGCCGCGAGCTCAAAAAGCGCGGCATCGCGCACCTCAAGGTCGTCTATTCCAAAGAACAGCCGCTTGTCCCGATCACGGACGGCGCATCCGAAGAACCCCCCGGCGCGCATCAAAAGCGGCAAACGCCCGGGAGCGTCGCGTTCGTTCCGTCGGTCGCGGGACTGATCATGGCGGGCGAGATCATTTGCGATCTTGCCGGAATCAACAGAACACACCGTTAACCGCACAGAAAGGAGCAGCTTATGCCGGGGCCGGGCGGTCCGATGGGACCGAGAGGGTTTTTGACCGAAGAAGAAAAGCAGAACGTGCCGAAGGTCACGGGCAAACTGATCAAACGGATCCTGTCCTATCTGAAGCCGTACTGGTTCCAGTTCCTGCTTGTGTTTTTGGCGATCCTCGTTTCGGCGGGCATCGGGCTTCTGCCGAGCATCATCACCGGACGAATCGTCAACGAGGCGCTCGGCGGGCGCGATATGGCGCTTTTGATCAAGCTGCTGCTTGCCGCGTTCGCGACGCTGACCGCATCGGAAGTGATCGGCGTTTTGGAAAGCTACATCAACGCGTGGATCTCAAGCCGCATCATCTTCGACATGAAGAATCAGATGTACGGGCATCTGCAGTCCATGCCGCACGCGTTTTTCACGACGGAAAAGCAGGGCGATATCATCACGCGCATGAACACCGATATCAGCGGCGTCAGCAGCGTGATCTCCGGAACGCTGTCAAGTATCGTGCGCAACGTCGCGGTCGTCGTCACGACGGTCGTGGCGCTGTTTGCGATGAGCTGGCAGCTTGCGCTCGTCGGCATCGCGGTCATTCCGCTGCTGATCCTTCCGACGCGTTCCGCGGGCAAAACACGCTGGAAACTGCTCTCCGAGAGCCAGAAAAAGAACGACGAAATGAACCAGCTCGTCAACGAAACGCTGTCCGTCTCCGGGTCGCTTCTGGTCAAGCTGTTCACGCGCGAACGCCGTGAAATGAAACGGTTCACCGCCGTCAACGAGGAAGTCACGCAGCTTTCGATGAAGGAACAGCGCAGCGGCAAATGGTTCATGGTGCTGATGGGCATGTTCACCCAGCTCGGTCCGCTTCTGATCTATTTTGCGGGCGGATACTTCATCATCACAAAAAGCGACCCGTCACTGGACGTCGGCAAGATCGTTGCAAGCGTCGCGCTGATCAACCGGCTCTATCGCCCGGTGCAGTCGCTTCTCAATATCCACGTGGACTTCACGCGCTCGCTGGCGCTGTTTACGCGCATTTTCGATTACTTCGATATGGTTCCCTCGATCCGCCAGCCCGAGCACGCCAAGCGTCCGAGTGTCCGGCATGCCGATATCCGCTATGAACACGTTGCGTTCTCCTATTCTGCGGACAAGCCGCTTTTGTCGGACGTCGACTTCACCGTGCCCGCGGGCAGGATGTACGCCATCGTCGGGCCGTCCGGGTCCGGCAAGTCCACAATCGTCAACCTGCTTCCGCGCCTCTATGACGTCGACGCGGGAAGCGTGAAGATCGGAGACTGCGACGTGCGCGAGTTCGATCTTGAATACCTTCGCAGAAGCATCGGCGTGGTCACGCAGGATTCGTATCTCTTTAACGGAACGATCCGCGAAAACCTGCTCTATGCCAAGGAAACGGCAAGCGAGCAGGAGCTTCTGGACGCGATCAAAAACGCGAACCTCACAGAATTCATCGAGAATCAGCCGGACGGGCTAGACACCGTCGTGGGCAACCGCGGACTGAAACTGTCCGGCGGCGAAAAACAGCGGCTTTCGATTGCGCGAGTGATTTTGAAAAATCCGAGCATCCTGATCTTAGACGAGGCGACCTCCGCGCTCGACTCGATCTCGGAAACCGCGATCCAGGGTGCGCTGGAGCATCTGATGGACGGACGCACCAGCATCGTTATCGCGCACCGGCTCTCCACGATCTTAAAAGCGGATCGCATCCTGGTCGTGTGCGACGGGAGGATCGCCGAACAGGGCACGCATGACGAACTGCTCGCACGCAACGGGACATACCGCGAGCTGTATGAAACGCAGTTCCGTGAAGTCATTGACCGCGAAGCGGAACAAACGCATTGACGCTGTGCGCCGGAACAAGGAGCCTGTATGAACCGCAGAAGTCTATTCGGAATCCTTCTTGCGACCGTTTTATCGACGGTCTTCCTGTTCTGCGCCTGCTCCTTTCTGGCGGTCGGTCTCTTCTATCATTTCTTTTATCTGCGCTACGACACCTATTGCCCGACCGATCTCAGGGTCTCCGATCTAAAGGAAACGGTTGTTCCGGTTACCTTTGACTCGGACGGGGACACGCTGTCCGGTCTGTTCATCGGCGACGGGACAAACGGCGTGATCGTGATGGTGCACGGCATGCGCAGCGGCATGGACGCGCACTTTGCCGAAGCGGATTACTTCGCGGCGCACGGCTATACCGTGTTCACCTTCGACGGACGCGGCACGCGCACCAGCGGCGGCGGTTCGCGCGACAGCATCTCCGCCGCGCGCGACGATCTGGACGCGGCGCTCGATTATCTCGAAGCAAGCGCATACGGTTCGCTTCCCGTATATCTGTACGGGCACAGCTCCGGCGGATACGCGGCGGCAACCGAGCTGGAACGCGCCGACGCGGCATGCGTGCTCAGCGCGTTCGACGATCCGATCGAAGTCATGTGCTGGTACGGCAAGCGCTATGCCGGGTTTTTGGTGTATCTGCAAAGGCCGTTTCTCGCGCTTTGGAACCGGTTCGAAGCCGGAGCCGACGCCAATGAACGCGCCGATGAAGTGATCGACCGGACCGACGTTCCGATCCTGATCATTTCCGGCAGCGACGACAACATCATTCCGCCCGATCTGTCCGTTGCGTCGGCAGTGTCAAAAAGCGATCCGAACGTCTCCTGCGTCGAGTGGCGCGGCGGACATTCCGGCCTGTGGCTTTCAGACGACGCGCTTGTCTATCGCGAAACCGTGAAGGGCGACGATCCGGATACGGTCGACCGGCTTCGCTTTAACGCCGTGGATCCGGTTTTTCTCGATACGGTGCTCACATTCTTTGAGCATCCCGCAGCGTAAAGAGTAACAGCGCGTTCCGGATCCCGGAACGCGCTGTTTTCGTTTGCCGCTTTCATTCAATCAATAGCGATAGCCGTGGCTTGCTGCCACTGCGATGATCACGATCAGATAGATCACGAAGAACACCGTCAGCACGATGCCGAGGATCAAACCGACCTTGGCAAGAATGCTGCCGACCTTCGCCTTGCCGGTGAGCTGTCCGCCTGCGGCGAGGAATGCCTTGACCTTGCCCTTCCCGATCGCCGAGAAGATAATGCCCAGAAAGCTCAGCCAGAACGTGCACGCAAACGCAAGACCAATGATGCCGAACACCAGGATCGGCGTCGAAAGCGCGGCCGCTTCTTCGTTTACGACAGGTGCGCGATAGACGGGTTCCGTGACCGGCGCTGCGGGTTGCTGATAGACAGGCTGTTCAACGACCGGCGCTGCGGGCTGCTCGGAAACGGGAGCTTGTGCGGCGGGCTCCTCCGCGACGGGGACTTCGATGGGCGTGCCGCAGTTCGGACAGAACTTTACGCCTTCGTCCAATGCGGTTCCGCAATTATGACAGAACATTTGATTCTTCCTCCTCTGTTTGAACTGCGTCTATTGTATCACAGACGGGTTCGGTTGACAAGCATGCAAAAAGCGCCCGAAGGCGCTTTTCGATCGTTACATACCGTACTGAGCCATCAGAGCCTGACGGAATTCCGGAGACGCGATGCATACAATGATGATGATCGCCCAAAGCACCAGATTGATGATGCTGAACACCAGACCGATGGTCGCCAGGATCTTGCCGGCCTTCGCTTTGCCGGCGAGCTCGCCCGCTTCCGCAGCGTACTTCTTCGCCTTGGACCGGCCGATTGCCGAGAAGATCAGACCGAGAAGTCCTGTGCCGCAGAAAATCAGTCCCAGAATACCGAACGTCAGGCTGCTCGAAGCCAGTTTTTCTTTCAGTTCTTCCATTGTTTTTCCCCTTTATCCTTTTTTATTCCAAACGCCTTTCGGCCGTTTGTTCTCAGTATGCCGCGCCGGATCCCACGCATGAACGCACACGGCGCTTCCTGTCGATTCCTGCAGATTATACCACGCAACTTTGCATCTGACAAGCATAGAAAAAAGCGCCCGCAGACAAGCAGGCGCTTTTACGGATGTTCTTACTGAACTGCGTACTGCTGCAGCGCCGCACTTGCGCAGCTGCCTACGATCGCAACAATAATCCAGCAGACAATCGCAATGATGCTGAACACCAGACCGAGGGTCGCAAGGATCTTGCCGGTCTTTGCTTTGCCAGTGAGCTCGCCCGCTTCCGCCGCGTACTTCTTCGCTTTGGACAAGCCGATAATCGAGAAGATCAGACCGAGGATACCGGAGCCGCAGAAAACGAGACCGAGAATACCGAAGGTCAGAGTACCGGAGGACAGTTTTTCTTTCAGTTCTTCCATTGTTTTTTCCCCTTTATCCTTTTTTATTCCAAACGCCTTTCGGCCGTTTGTTCCGGGTCGATGAAACAGGATTCATCTTCGTTTAAGGATTATATCATATCTTCTTACGATTTGCAAGACAAAGTTTGAATCCGCTTATGCATCGAGTTCGCCGAGGAACGTGCGGATCGCTTCGTCGTACTGCTCCGTATAGTTGATGCGGATCCGCGAGTGTCCGGACGTCGGGAACCATACGATGCGTTTGTGCTCGGACGGGCAGGCGTCGTAAAGCTGCTGCGCATACTCCGGCAGCGAATACGGGTCTTCGCGGCTGTGCAGCATCAGAAGCGGTTTATGCATGTTCACGATGCGTTTATAGGGTCCGTCGGTCAGCACGTTCGCGCCGCCGAAGATCCAAATATACAGCATGGTGATGTACCCGAGCGGGAACATCTTTTTGCCGCGCTCGTCGAAGTGCCGTTTCAATGACACGCCGAACGTTCGATACATGCCCTCCGCCGTCATGCCCGAGAACCAGTCCGGGCACTTGGGATTCGTCAGCACGAACAGCGCCGTGGAGCATCCGATGCAGATGCCGTGCAGATAGACCGAGTCGTTTTTGAGCGTATCGTGCAGCAGCGCGCCCCAGCGCAGGATGTCCTTATACTCACGGTACCCGAGCGAAGAAATCACACCGTCGCTCTCGCCGTGCGCGCGGTTGTCGATGACCAGCACGTTATATCCCGCCGCGCGGTACGGCTCCGCGAAAAAGTAGGAATACAGCAGCGACTCCATGCGTCCCGCGATGATGATCACCGCGCGCTTCGCCCCGAAGTCGAAATACTCGCCCTTCAAACGGAACCTGCCGCTTTTGATCTCCACCGGTTTTTTATATGCGGCGTAGCGCTCGTCCCATTCGATGCCGATGTCGAACATGCGCCGGTATTCCTCGTCGTCCGGAATGCTGCATTCGCGTCCCCATTTCTTTTTTGAGGTCCGGACCAGAAGCTTGCTCCACAGCACCGCGCCCAGAATCAAAAACGGTAGCACGCCGAACACAAATACTGCGGCGATCGCGAGCCAAATGATCTGCGTTGCCGTCATAGCGCCTCCTTAAAAAATCCCGATGATCCAGCGATACACATGCTGTCCGCCCGGAATGCAGTTGATTTCCATCATCGGATACCGTTCCGAAAGCAGTTCGGTCAGACGGTCCTCGTCCTCTGCGCCCGCGTCTTCCCCGAGGAAGATCACGCAGCACTCGCGTTCGTCGAGACCTTCCACCTTCGAAAGCCCCTCCGAGAGCGCTTCAAACGGATCGCTCTTGGCCGAGAGCATCGCGTCTCCGTCCAGAACGATGGTTTCGCCGGCGTGACACGTCACGCCGTCACGGCTGAGATCGCGTGTCGCAACCGCAACCGCCATCGTCTCAATGCTCTTTGCGCCCTCGCGCATCTGCCGGATGCGCTTTTCAACGTCGTCCGAGTCCGGAATGTCCATCGAAACGGCGCAGTAGCCCTCCGCAATCGTTGCGGTCGGCAGCACGGTCACGTTTTCCCGTCCCGAAAGCCGCACCGCCTGCTCCGCCGCGCGAACGATGTTCTTATTGTTGGGCAGCACGACGATCGCGTCCGCATCCAGATACGAGAACGCCTTCACAAACTCCTCGCTCGAGGTGTTCATCGTGGGACCGCCGTCCAGCACACAGTCGCAGCCGAGGTTCTCAAAGGTTTCGATCATGCCCTCTCCGTTGACCACCGTCACCACCGAGAGCGCCCGATGCGGTCTCTTTTTTTCCGCGAGCTTCTGCTCGCGCTCCGCATGCTGGATATGCATGTTCTCCAGCTTGAACGTCAAAAACTCGCCGAACTCCTGCGCCGCCGTAATGACCCTGGCAGGCTTGAACGTGTGGATATGCACCTTGACTCTGCGATCGATCTGCGTAACCACAAGCGAGTTGCCGTACAGCTTCAGGTCTTCGATAAACGCTTCCAGACGGAACCTCTGCGTGTACTGCGGCGCCTTCATCAGCTGCAGCAAAAACTCCAGGCAGTAGCCGTCCTCAAACACCGTGTTCTCGTTGAACAGCGCCGTGCTCACATCGACGTCCGCCGTCTCCATCCGCGGCGCTTCGGGCTGCGCGTCGGCAAGCTCCTCGCCGTACAGCAGCTTCAGCATGCCCTCGATGATATAGATATATCCGGCGCCGCCGCTGTCGATCACGTTTGATTCCTTCAAAACGGGCAAAAGCTCCGGCGTCTGGGCAAGGCTCTTCTTCATCTCTGCAATATAGATGGACAGCAGTGTTTCCACCGTCGTGCTGCGATCGATCTGCGCGCGGGTACGCTCGATCCCTTCCCGCGTGACCGTCAGGATCGTTCCTTCGACCGGATGCACCACCGCACGGTACGCCACCCGGTATCCGCGGATCAGCGCGTTGCGGAGATCCGCCACGTTCGCCGCCGCGCAGCGCGACAGCTCCTGATAAAAACCGTTGAACAGCTGCGAAAGGATCACGCCCGAATTGCCGCGCGCGCCGAACAGCAGGCCCTCGGTAAACGCTTTCAGGTAGGTGCAAAGCTCGGGACTGCTCTGCGCAAAGCGCAGTCCCTTTTCCAGCGTCAGACACATATTGGTTCCCGTATCGCCGTCCGGGACCGGGAAAACGTTCAGTGCGTTGATTTCATCGCGATGCAGCTCGAGGCAGGCAAGTCCGTTTCGGATCATCCGCTCAAACAGCACGCCGTTTACTCTTTTGGTGCTCATAGGGAATCTCGTGAAGATTAAGGTTATACTTCGGGTTCTTTTTTGTCATTCAGACCGATATGCGTTATCTTTTTCGGCAGAAAGAATGTAAAGGCAAACGATACGATCATCGCGATACCGCAGATCAGCGTCATATATGTCATTGCGCCGATTGCGCCCTCGGGAACATTCTTCGATGCATCTTTCAATGCGACCAAAACCGGTCCCTGAGCAATTCCGGTTGCAATTCCGGAAAACACACCTTGAATCGCAAAGAACATGGCAGAATGAGATACGCCGGTTTCCTGTTCTTCATCTGCCGCCAACTGACTCGGGATCGAGTAAGCGACCGCAAACAGCGCGCCGACTGCAAACGAGCAAATGAGACCGGAAACAATTGACATAATCGTTCTGAGAAGCTCTTGTTCCCTGGGGATCAAGCCTACAAAGAACATACAAATCATGCCGACCGCATAGGTAAGCAGCACATATCGGAACGCAAAGCCGAATCCCTTTTTCTTGATAATACGATTATACAGAATCAGCGTAAACGGCACCGGCGCAAATGAACAGCCCATGATGAAAATCATATTCAGTCCGGTATATGAGAAATACTCATTAATGCCGCCGAGGAACAGATTGACACCGAAATTCATAAAGAGAATGACAATCATCCACAAAATGAATGAACGATTCTTAAACGTATATGCCACTGACTTAAACAGATTGACCGTGCGTGTGCCGTTCGCAAGAATGCGAGTTCCCTTGGTAGAGGGTTCTTTAATCATGAACAGCGGAATCAGCATTGTAAGCACCAGCGGCAGGACAAGCAGTGCGACAAGCCGCACGTTCAGTCCGTTCAGCATGGCACGCACAACAACATAACCGAGAATAAAATAAACGACGTCGCAGACCGACTTTACATTGGAAAGGAATGCGCGCTCCATATCCGTTTCGACAATTTCGGTAAACGTCGCATAGTAGGTGACCATCGTCAGCGTGTAGAAGCTGTAGAACACGCACAGGACCAATCCGAAATAGATCGTATTGAGTAAGGTTGCTCCCTGCGGATTCGGAATGACCAGGAACAGGAGGTATGCTATGATCATCGGGACAAGGCCGATGATGATTGCCGGACGACGACGTCCGAAGCGCGTTTGCAGCCGATCGGTAAACGACGCCATCGGAATATCAATTACGCCGTCAATGATTTTGGCGATCAATACAAACGTTGCCCAAACTCCCGCGACAACCAGGTCGCTGCCCGTATAGGTCTGCATCAAAATTGCTTTCCCCTGGAATCCGCCGACCAACAGCGCACTGCAGAGATACGTCCCCATCATCAGGTTCAGCAGATTTACCCCAAAGCCGCTGCATGCATACAGCAGCATTTGCCACTTGCGATTCAGTTTCCTCATACTCCTTTATTCCTTCCCCCAAGTCAGTCCCGCTGCGTTATTCCGCAGAAAGCGTTTCAATGAGCGTACGCTCTTCGGAGAGGTCCTTGCTGATCGGTTTGCCCACATAGTAAGCCGCCATGAGTCCGGGGCCGACGTTGATGCCGCATAACGGATGTACGTCATTGATATAGACTGCTTTCGGGTGGAACTTCTCTTCGATCATGGTCTTATATTGCTCCGCCTGCGGCAAACGATTCGTCTGCGCAATGAAGATGATCTGCTCCTCGGGGTTCTCGATCGTCTTTTCGATATAGCCCATTAAAACCTCGTATGCTTTCTTTGCGCCTTTGATTTTCGCAAGCACCGTGGTCATGCCGTTGTAATCGAACTCACCGATCGGCTTGACGCCGGCAAGCGTGCCGAAGAACGCCTTCGCGTGCGTCACACGACCCTTTCTCGCGACAAACGTGAGATCATCGAGCCAGCCTGCCTGATGGAAGCGGTTCTTATTCTCTTCAATCCACGCGGCGACCTCGTCGATCGACTCGCCCGCGTTCCGGTGCATTGCCGCATAAACGACCATCAGTCCGAATCCGGGGCCGTAGCGCATGGAATCGATAACGATAATCTTGCAGTCCGGATACTGCTGCATCGTCTGCTCCGCCGCTTCGCGCATAAAGTTGTTTGCGCCGCTCATCCCCGCGGAGATCGACATTGCAATGATGTCCTTGCCTTTTTCCGCTTCTTCCCTGAACGCCGCGGCAAACTCCGCCACGCTCGCAGGCGCCGTGGTATACCCCATCGGATTCTTCTTGAGATCGGCGTAGAACGCATCACGCGTCATACCGTGCTCCCACGCGGGCATGGAATCATACTCCGTATGATCCGGGGTTGTGAAATGTCCGGCGACGACCTTGATATCGTACTCCGAACGGAACTGTTCATTGAGGTCGCAGGTCGCGTCCGCAAGAATTGTAAACTGTCGCATAGGTTCCTCCTTGATTTCGCCTGATCCATGTTTTTTCTAAACACGGACAAGCGGTTCTTTCAATATATCAGATTTATATTACCGCATCGGCACAAAAAACGCAAGCTTTCTTTCGTGAACGGTTCGAGCTGCGCCACGATGCGTGAAGAGGCAAAGGGACGGAAGTGCAGGGGAATCAAAAAGGCTTATTCAAAAGCAAACCGGTCCCCAAAACAGGGACCGGTCCGTTACATACATGCTATATCAGCACGGCTTGCTATTCCAGATACCCGGCTCTTGCCGTGACGCCGAAGTGCGCTTCGATCGCATGCAGCTGCGCGTCGGTGATCGTGTTTTTGATCGGAAGATGCGCAATCTTCAAATAGACCTCCGCGGCTTTCTCCACCGTTTCGATCAGTCCGAACGTTTCGTCCAGATTCCTGCCGGCGCCGTAAATGCCGTGCTGCGCCCAGACGACGAGCCGCGCGGTCTGCATCTTC
>Ga0310697_10001184_pt1 | contig 31585 bp, 23 predicted proteins | sample 172DNAGHGlowgp2_FD_203883 | JGI IMG/M metagenome (GOLD analysis project Ga0310697, IMG submission 203883) | Sheep rumen microbial communities from Palmerston North, Manawatu-Wanganui, New Zealand - 1728 DNA GHGlow gp2 (v2) (version 2) | ecosystem: Host-associated > Mammals > Digestive system >... | reverse complement strand
TCCCCATAAGCAGCGCACTTTTGTCGTTTTCCGCTGCAAAGTTACGAAGAATATCGTGAACCGTCACCATCCCTATCCCATATTTCCTTGCCAGCGCACTTTGGTTGTGCTGCCCCTCGAGATAGTATTCCCGCACTATCTCCATTTTGACTTCTTGGCTTATCCTTTTCTTGCCATTCTTTGTCCGTACTTCTCTTGTACTCATTTTTGTTGACTTTTGTGTCAACTTTTTTCAGCGCAAGACAACAGCAGGGTTTCCTTCTTTACTCCCTCTTTATGGAGTCTTTCTTCTTATTTGATAGTCTCGATTTGGTAGATAAGAAAATATTTTGTATATTTGCAGGTGTAAATAAAGCAGAAATTAAAACGTATAAATAAGAGAAACAGAGAAATAGTAAAGTAGAACATCCTTGATCAGGCTGAGGATACCGAATTAGCACCTCGAACAAGAATCAGCGATCAGGCGAACACGGATGTTTGCGCTAACACATAGGGCGTGAACTGTGATTGTCGTCTGATTGGTCGTGCTAAGCCAAGGTATCCCAATCCCATTCACGCCCTCTTTTGAAAAAAAAGGGGGCTTTTTTGCTCCCAACGATAAAGGGAAAATTAAAAAACACAAAGATATGGACATCAAGGAATTTGCTCAATATATTCCCGAATGGGCATAAATCTTATGTGACTGATATGTGATAAAACATCAAATCAAAAAAAACGTAATCCACTGATTATTAAAAACAACCGTATGTGACTAATATGTGACTAACCCAATAGATAACATCAACCCATCACCAACAATAGACTCTAATTGTTCTTATGTGACGGACATGTGATAAATTCAACAAAATAACAATATAACACACTAAAAATCAGCACAAATTTTATGTGACTGATATGTGACAAGACAGAGAGAAAATCGTCAAGGTAGCCCGCAAGCGCAACCTAGACATCAAAAAATACCAAATGACAATAGACTAAAAAAATTTCCGACTGATGGAAAAGGAGATAAGATAATGGCAAAAAAGAAATATAAAGTACTAGATTTATTCTGCGGGTGTGGTGGCTTGTCAAAAGGATTCGAGATGGCCGGCTACAACATTGTATTAGGGGTTGATTTTAATGAGCCGGCCCTTAAAACATACGCCTACAATCATAAGGGAAGCAAAACACTTTGCGGAGATTTAGCGGATCCCAACACCTTTGATAAAATAGATAATTTACTAGGAAGGAAAAAAGTTGACGTTATTATTGGAGGACCACCATGTCAAGGATTTAGTTTAACCGGGCCGAGACAGTTTGATGACAAAAGAAACAAGCTTTACCTTGCCATGATAGAAACAGTACGACGCTATAAACCAAAGGCATTTTTGATTGAAAATGTCCCCGGAATGGCAACACTGTATAAAGGCGAAGTAAAAGATGAAATTGTTAGACGTTTTACAACCATGGGATACAATGTAAACACCCAGATTCTTTGTTCTGCCGATTATGGTGTTCCGCAGATTCGCAAAAGGTTAGTGTTTGTCGGCTTGTTAAACAGAAAAGAAAAATTCCAATTCCCAGCGCCATATCTTAAACCAGAAGAATATATTACTTGTGAACAGGCGATAGGGGATCTTCCCAGTTTAGAGCACACTCTAGGTGATGATGTGTCTGAGTATGAGAAAGAACCGTTCTCCGATTATCAAAGACTGATGAGAGGTCAATGTAACGTGTTGCACAACCATAAATCCATAGATCACAAACAATTCGTCAAGGACACTATCGCATTGGTTCCGGATGGCGGTAACTGGAAGGATTTACCTCCTGGAGTAGGTGAGAGTAGAATCTTTCATATGGCATGGACAAGATATTGCAGTTTCAAGCCATCAAGGACGATAGATACAGGCCACAGAAACAACTTCCATTATAAATGGAATAGATGTCCAACTGTTAGAGAAAGTGCACGTCTTCAATCATTTCCAGATGATTTTGTCTTCTTAGGAACAAAGGGACAGCAAGATAAGCAGGTGGGCAATGCCGTACCTTGCCTGATGGCTAAAGCTGTGGGCTTGCAATTGCTAAAATATTTGAAATAATGGCGATGAAAAAATATAATACGATAGACTTGTTCGCCGGATGTGGTGGATTAATGGATGGTTTTATGCAAGAAGGGGGGTTCAACACATTGGCTTGTGTTGAGTGGGAAACATATCCGTGTCTTACAATTGCAAATAGGCTCGAAAAAAAATGGCAGCATAAAAAAGCAAAAGAGGAGGTTGTTCGATTCGATATTCAACGCACCGAAGAACTAATAAACGGCTTTGATGATAAAGAATACGGAAAACATGTTGGTCTCGATAAGATAATTGGAGGGAAAAAAGTTGATGTTGTGATTGGAGGCCCCCCTTGTCAGGCATATTCTTTAGCCGGTCGCATAAGAGACCCATATGGAATGAAGAATGACTATAGGAACTATTTGTTTGAGAGTTATATTCGGATTTTGGAATATTACAATCCGAAACTCTTTATTTTTGAAAATGTTGTCGGAATGCTTAGTGCAGCACCGGACGGGACGCCAATCGTCAATCGAATAAAAAAGGCATTTGACGATGCAGGCTATTGTGTGATAGATGATTTTAAAGACGCAGTTTTTGATGTTGCAGATTATGGAATTCCACAACATAGAAAACGTGTCATTATACTGGGGATAAACAAGCAAACATTCTCCAAACAAGACAATACCTGCAATAAAATACTGAATGATTTTTACAATATATTAATGCCGAAATATCGGGCGCAGGCAAAACAAAGAACAGTAAGAGATGCCATTGGAGACTTGCCTATACTAATGCCAAGTAAAGATATTATTATCCATAATGGACATAAGTTTTCCCATATTCCTATAGATGGTGGTGGCATTCCGAATCACGAACCCCGTTTCCATAATGAAAGAGATCAGAAAATATTTGCCATGTTGGGGGAAGACATCGCTTCTGGGAGAAATGAATATGTTTCAATTGAGTCATTAAAAGCATTATACACTATAATGACTGGAAAAAAGAGTAACATACATAAATATTATGTTCTTCGTTGGAATGAGCCTAGCAACACTATTCCTGCACATTTATACAAAGATGGTATGAGGCATATTCACCCAGATCCAAAACAAGCCAGGTCCATTACTGTCAGAGAGGCTGCCCGACTGCAAACTTTTCAAGATGATTTTTTATTCATTGGACCATCTATGGCTCAGTATAAGATGATTGGAAATGCTGTACCCTCTGATTTCGCGAAAATAGTTGCGAAAGGGATTCATGAACTTTTAAATAAATATTGATATGCTATACCATAGTTGTTTGGAAGATAGGGTTTTTGAAAGGCCTACATCCCAATATACAGATAGTTTAACCATTATTTCCGGGTATGTAGGTATTGAACCCATTAAAAAATTGGCTACTTTACCTCCCGATATACATGCAACAGTAATATATGGTATGTATGGGAGTGATAATATTTCGGCACCATTACATAATGCTTTGTTAGAGCTACAGCATAGAATGCCAAATGTGGAAATACTTTACTCAACCATACCTGTACATTCAAAAATATATTTTTGGGGACAAGGGAAAAGAATTACTAGTGCATTAATTGGGTCGGCCAATTTTTCTGTTAGTGGATTGCGAAACGACTACAAAGAGGTCTTGTCCGATGTTGACGAAAGGTCATTTAATGACTTTGAAACATATTATGATTTTGTAAGGGAAAGGTGTATTCCGTGTACATATAATAAAATTAAAGTTAGAAAAGTCTCAAGGGTTCCTCGCACTTCTGTTATTCAGCAACCATTATTAGCTCGAGGAATATGTCGAGTGTCTTTTCTCGACCACAATGGACTTGTTCCTCAAAAATCAGGGCTCAACTGGGGATGTAGTGGAGGTCATGTGACAGAAGGTGATGCCTATATTCGAATAACAATGGATTATGTAAGATTGTTCCCCAAAATGTTTCCCCCGAAAAAATATATTGATGGCGTCGAAAATATCAATTCTACAGGGAGGAAAAATCGCGAAAACGACGAGGTTGAATTGATTTGGGATGACGGCACTATAATGGTTGGACTCTTGGAAGGACAAAGTTACAACAAAATAGACGGAATGATATACCCCAAACAATTAAGTTCCAGCCCCCAGAAATCAATTATGGGAACATACTTACGTCGCCGAATCGGAGTTTCAATGAATCATGTTATAACCAAAACTGACTTAAGAAGATATGGTCGAAGCCATATTGATATAAGTCTTATTGGTGAAGGAATCTATTATATGGACTTTTCTGTAAATAAGTAATATATGGCACAATTTGAAGATGCATCGCCTATTTGTAGAGGCAAAAATCTTTCATGGGAAACTGTTTTACTGTTTTATAACAATATGCCTCGTGAAGCAATGCCGAAAGCGCAGTTTCACTTATATACAGAGGCAAAAATAAACGGATGGACGCAAACCCATAGCCAAATTGCTCGACAACTAGCTTTTTACTATGAAAAAGATGGCGTCTGCTACCCAAGATTTACTACTGAAATTAGTTATTCGATTTTATTCGAGTACATGCAGAATTGGGCTGCCAAGTACTTTGTGCCCAATCCTTATACTCCTAGCATTAAAAATTATACACCCACATGTATATATGCTTACGTCCTAAATGCCATCAAATCTGGTGAAAATGATTTTGATAAAATACTCGATTCTATGTTTGGTGTAGCACTAAGTAGTCATGATAAAATCAGGGTTTTTTTATCAAACTTTACCGATCTGATTATTGATGGCAATAAAGTGACAATTAATAAAAGATCTTTGGGAGTCAAGACTTTGATAAATCCAGAAAATTCTTGTGCTATAGATGTGAAAAAATATTTTGACTATTTTACTATTAAGTCAAATGATGTTATCAATAGTAAACAACCATTTACTCTACAGCGTATATTCTACGGTGCCCCCGGTACGGGGAAATCAAAAATCATAAAAGATACGACTGAGGAAGCTGAAAAAGATGGATGCGTGTTCCGCACCACATTCCACCCAGATAGCGACTATTCCACTTTCGTTGGATGCTACAAACCGACGAAAGTAAAGTCGTTTAAACAGCCAAGGATGAATATATCTTTGGATGATTTGGCCAAAGCATTGGGAAGTTACTATAAAAACGAAGAACTTGGTAAAATCGGCGGACTTCAGCAATTCTGCCTAGAGTACTATCCTTATATCGACGGAGAATATATGAGTGTAAATGTTACCAAGCTGATTGAGCTCGCTGGAGTACCCAAGGATTACAATGTTGAAGTCAACAAATATATTAAGTTTTTACATCTTCTCCCACATCACGATTCCGATAAAATTACTTACGAATTCATCCCACAAGCTTTCACCAACGCATATGTGAAGGCGTGGAACACCGAGGAGAATGTCTATTTGATTATTGAAGAAATCAATCGTGGCAACTGTGCTCAAATATTCGGTGACCTATTCCAGCTACTCGACCGTAAGGATGGTATATCGGAATACCCTATAGATGCAGATAGCGACTTGGCCAACTACATTGGCAAAGAGTTGGCTGAAAGCACCCGCGATGACTTTCCTGACGGAGTGAAAGAGGGGAAGAAACTTGTACTTCCCTCTAATCTCTACATCTGGGCCACGATGAACACCAGCGACCAAAGCCTGTTCCCCATCGACTCCGCCTTTAAGCGCCGGTGGGATTGGACATATATGAAAATCAAGAACCACCCCGAAGAAAACTACAAGATAAAACTCTCTGACACAGAATACGACTGGTGGGAGTTCATACAGCGAATCAACGAGATTATCGCCTCGATGACCTCCAGCGCCGACAAACAGCTCGGTTACTTCTTCTGCAAGGCCGCAGGCGACGGCATCATCAGCCCCGAGACATTTGTGAGCAAGGTGATTTTCTACCTTTGGAACGATGTGTTCAAGGACTATGGATTCGAGGACGCTTCCCTGTTCCGATACAAGAACGACAAGGATGAAATGAAAGACCTCACCTTCCCGGACTTCTATGACGAAGCTGGCGAAAAGGTGAACGAGACACGCCTGAAAGACTTCCTCGATAAAGTGCTGAACTGGAAGAAGGACGACAATAAAAACAATGATTAGGGACTTCGGCTATGGGGAAAAAGATTCAACAGCTTCAGAGTGTCCAGGAAACAAACAGTGACAAACTGTACCGGGATGCTTGTACTATCATAGAGCAGGCTCAAAGGGAAGCATATCGGCAAGTGAACGAAACGCTGATAAAGCGTAACTGGCTGCTGGGTATGAGAATACAGCACGATGTGCTAAAAGACAAACGGGCAGAGTATGGCGAACAAGTGGTAAAGAATTTGTCGAAATCGTTGACAGAAAGATATGGTAATGGATTTCAATTAGCTAATATATATCACTTTATAGCCTTTTACAACTATCATCCTGACATTTTCTACGCAATGAGTAGAAAATCCGGTGATACAGGACAGAACATTTTCTACGCAGCGAGTAGAAAATCTGAAACCGTCCCATCACTGACGGTAGAATCCGAGATTATGAACGAAATGTGTTCACAATCTTCAATAGCTGATATTTTGCAATCGCTGACAGCAAAAGGCCCTATACGGCTTACATGGACACACTATCGCATCATTCTTCAGGAATCTAAAAAGGAGGCTCGCGACTGGTATGAACATGAGGCGGCTCGTGAGATGTGGAGCACACGTACGCTGCAGCGCAACGTGAGCAGTCAGTATTATCACCGTTTACTCCAGTCGCAAAACAAGGAGGCTGTACATAATGAAATGCAGAAACTGACCTCACCGTTACAAGACAAACTGGAATATCTGAAAAATCCTGTTGTGGCAGAGTTCTTAGGATTCAAGAATAAGACGGATTATACAGAAAGCAAGTTAGAGGACAGCTTGCTAAGCCACTTGACTCAGTTCCTGATGGAATTGGGTAAGGGTTTTGCTTTCGTTGATCGGCAGAAGCATATCCATACTGAAAAGGAGGATTATTACATCGATTTGGTGTTCTACAATTATCATCTGCGTTGCTTTGTTTTGATTGATTTGAAGACAACCAAGTTACGCTATCAGGACGTGGGGCAGATGGATATGTATGTAAAGATGTACGACGAATTGGTCAAATCGGAAGGCCATAATCCCACAATCGGCATATTGCTCTGCGCAGAAACAGACGAGGACGTAGCTCACTACTCTGTATTGAATGGTAATGACCAAATTTATGCGGCCAAGTACCTGACATATATGCCTACAAAAGAGGAACTGCGCCGCGAGATAGAACAGCAGAAAGAGTTTTTCTTGTTGCAAAACAAAAACAACAGTAACTAATGTACATCTTGTTTGAAGAACACCAGTACGACAGCCACCTTGTGGGAAACATCCTAAAGGACATCTATGTGCTTCAGGATGTCGACAAAAAAGTGAGTGTGCAGTATGTGGGCTATTTCTACAACCCACACCTGCACGACTGTGTGTTCATACTGCCCAAAGTGCTGCTGACCGAGCAGGAAACACTTGTGGGCATCAAACAGGCAACGGACGAGGGCGAGATAGCGGTGACACCCGAAATGGTGCTCACGCCGGAGGGGCAGGAGCGATTGAGCAAGGAGTATCGCAAGTTCATCTACGAATTCTCGGTATGGGTCTATCGTGCGCTGAACGTGTTCTATACGGCCAATCCAAAGAGCAAGGCTATCCTATACAAACACCTCCCGCAGGCGGGCAAAGGACGCCGTCATCGGACCGAGACCTATCTGGACATCGTCCTCTCACTCATCGAGTTCAACCGTGACAACCGCGACTTCGTGCTCTTCACCATCAAGAACCTGCACCGTGGCAACAACAAAATCAACTGGACCCGCACCATCAGCCACACACCTGGATTCATACAGGGCAACGATGTAGTGTACTTGAACCCCGTCAACAAGAAACGGGTGGTGAACTACGAGGAGGAGCTCTTCGTCATTTTCTTCAGCATACTGAACTACCTGAACCAGGAATACGGGTTCAACGCTCCCATCAACATACAGTACGAGCTGATACAGGGCAAACAGTTCAGGCAGTATCTGCGGGGTATGGGGAAGATGCGGCTGATGCAGATTAAGTACAAGTATTTTTCCGATAAAGCCCTCCAACTGTGGGATCTCTGCTATGCATTTTTTGAGAACTCGTACCGCATAGCCATCAACACCCACGCACAGGAGTATATCCTGGCCAAGAGCTTCAATGTGGTGTTCGAGGCGATGATTGACGAACTGATAGGCACTCCGCATAACAACATACCGAAGGGATTGGCCGACCAAGCCGACGGGAAGCGGGTGGACCATATGTACACCGACCTGGCGCTGACCTCGTCTGACCAACAGACTGACCGCGAGGTATATTATATTGGTGACTCGAAATACTACAAGAGCGGACATTCGCTGACCTCGGAATCCATCTACAAGCAATACACTTATGCACGGAATGTGATTCAATGGAACATTAATCTGTTCTTGTCTGATGAAACCGCTTTCGACGAGGATGACAGGAAAAATAGAAAAGAAGACCGTGGGAGATTCAAGGACATACGTCTTCAAGATGGTGCAATAACCGAAGGCTATGATGTCATTCCCAACTTCTTCATAAGTGCATTTGTATATAACGACCATAAGTACAATGCACAAGAAAATATCGTCAAACACTATGATGGGAAAGGACAACACTGCACCAATGTATCCTACCAATTCCCGGACCGTCTGTTCGATAGGGATACGTTGTTCTTATCGCACTATGATGTAAACTTCTTGTATGTACTCTATCTCTACGCCCGCAACAAAGAAAATGAAAAGTCGCAATGGAAGAGACGTGTACGCGATATATTCCGAAAGGAAATACGAGAGGTGATACAAGACCGGTACAAAATTTACGCCATGCGTGCCAGACTGGGAGTGGACGGCGAACTTTATCTGCAGCAACATTTCTACGAGCTGAATGGACGAGTGTTTCAACCTTATGGTGAAAACAGAACGGTCTATTTCGCGTATGCCCGTCCGACTGAAAAAATGGAGGAAACGAAACCACAGTTTGAAGAATTAAAGAAACACTTTGTGATTGAAGAATGCGGGATGGGCAAAGATCCGCAGGAGATATTAAAAGACAGTATAGAACATGATTTACAGAAACCCATCGTAACCTCACAATGGCTTACGCTGCACTATCTGGAACGTTATGGCGACAGAGGAATATTGTTAGGCTATTACAGGGATGAGAATCATTTGCGGTGGATAATGGGGTTGAACGACAAAGGTTCGTTGGTGTACAACGTAAGATTGCAATTGCGTGGTAAAGAAGCTCGTCAAGGTGCCCATACTGCAGGGTTCTACAACAATAAGCATGTGCAGTTTGTGATATTATATACCGACGGGGTGGAACATACAGGTGAATATCGTGTATTTCATGTGAAAGACACTGCCTCAAAAGTAACAGAAGCGCGCATGCGCAGCACCTGGTATCCGTCAGAAGCGAAAGGCAATTATTACTTTTACCGCTTTGACGAGGAGGTGACACTCGGGAAAATACGAATTGCAGATTTATTCCGCGACCTTAAAGTTGCCCATCATGATGAATTTGGTTCATATGAAGAAGGCGAACCCCTGTTCACAACAGCAGAATCACTTATCGAATACAGAGAAGGCTTTTGATTAAACGAAAACAGCCGAACAAATTATGCATAAACTTACCGCCCATCAACTTTCACTGACGGACTTTGCTCAACGGTATATCGACTACTTTGAGAGTTACTTCAACCACGGGGCTGTGGAACACGCGCAGGAGAAGGATAGGCAATGGTTTCTAATCATGTTCCGCCGCCTAAGAGAACTATCATAGGGCCATTACGCAAAACCACTTATATATTCAATAATTCGGATTCCACAGGTACTCTTTCAGCGGGACTTTGCCGGAGGGGGTGAGGTGGATGCCTTCGGAGGCTAGAAGGGCGGCTTGGGCGGGGTAGTGCGGGGCGAGGCGGCCGGAGGCGTTGACGACGCGGTGGCAGGGGAAATCGGCATCGGGTGCCGTTCGCATGATGCGACCCACCAGTCGGGAATGATTGGGCCAGCCACACAAGGCGGCGATACGACCATAGGTGAGCACCCGTCCGCATGGTATCAGGCGGACGATGTCATAGACCTCGGCACGAAGGGTGGCCTCGCTCGGCTGTGCTGCAACGTTTATCATGAATGAATAACGCAATGCGCTGCTAATTATTGTTTCTCCTTTTATCATATTCTCCTGCTCGCGCTCTGCGCTTGCGAAATCTTGTAGATCTTGTAAATTATTCCGCCTGCGGCGGGGACGCAAAGCGATACGATATATAAGATTTATTGTTCTCTGCCCATCAGGGCTAGGCAATTAATTCTCCTGCTCGCGCTCCGCGCTTCGCGAAATCCCGTGGATCTTGTAGATTGACAGAAAAAATATTTGGCCAATCCAGCGAAAAGTGTTATCTTTGCACCCCAAATAACAAGGAATTCGACAACGCGAGAACAATACAAACAAAACAATACAAACAATAAAACAATGAAGAAAACTCTACTGACTATCGCTGTATGCGCATTGTGCATGCACCTTGCGGCCCAGGACCTGGACACCGTACCTTACTTTGATGACAGTCAGATGCCCGACGCAGGCGTCTTCCTGCCGGCACCGCCCGACACGAACAGCATGCTCTTTATCGACGACTTTCAGCAATGGATATGGGGGAAGTCGATGCGCTCCACACCGCGCGGCCAGCGCGCCAGCTGGGAGTCGGAATACAGCGTCGGCCGTATGTGCCAGATATATAGCGATGCTATGGGTTTCACCATCAGCAAGCAAGCCACCCCAGCCATCTACCGGCTGGTGTCGCGCGGACAGAAGACCGCCGCACAAGCCGTCGACAGAGCCAAAGCGCGCTATATGCGCATCCGCCCCTTTGCCCGCATGAACGAGCATGTGGCCGGTGCCTTCGACGACGAGGAGCACCTGCGCGGCAACGGCTCCTACCCGTCGGGACACACCTCGCTGGGATGGACCACGGCGCTGATACTGGCGCAGATGGCACCCGAGCAGCAGGACACCATCCTACGGCGCGGATGGGAATACGGCGAGAGCCGCGTCATCGTCGGTGCCCATTGGCAGAGCGATGTCGACGCCGCCCGCCTGGCCGCCAGCAGCTGTGTGGCTCGCCTGCAGGCAAGCCCCGAATACCGTTCCGACCTCGCCGCCGCACGTGCTGAATACCTGCTGTGGCATGGTGCAACACCCGCCAATGTGCCCTTCCCCAACAGTCGCCGCATCCTGCCGCCACCCATCGACACGGCCTCCTACCGCTACCAAGGCGACGTGGCAGCCCACTGGCTTGCACGCAGCCTGCGCAACACGCCGCGCGGCATGCAGGCCCTGATCGACCATTCTAAACATGTGGAAGACTTCCTGAGCCAATATTCCGTCTGTCTCGATATGCCGCTCGACACCACCGTGGCGCCCAACATCACGGCCTATCTGACCTATGTGTACACGACGCTGCGTGCCGAGTCGAAACGCTTGAAGAATAGCGGCTTCCGACGTCGTCCCTATGCCCAGCTGGCCGACGGGTCGATGATTCCCGACGAAGAGGAAGAGGAATCCACCGACTCCTCCTATCCCTCCACCCATTCCACCCTGGGATGGGGAATGGCGTTGGCCATGGTGCAACTGACCCCCGACAGCATGGACGCCATCCTGCAGCGCGGCTTCGACTACGGCTACAGCCGCGTCATTGCAGGCTACCACTGGGCCTCCGACGTGCAGGCAGCACGCCTACTGGCCTCCTACACCTTCGTCCGTATGCAGCGCGAGCCCGAGTTCCAGACGCTGGCCGCCGCCGCCCGCAACGAATACGCCTCCCTCCGCGGATATACCGGCATCGCTTCGGTCGACGACATCCCCACCGCCACCCTCACTCGCAACGGCGACAACGTTCTACTGACCTTCGCCAACGGACAGGAGGCCGGCGTGCTCCACATTTACTCAATCGACGGCAAGGTCCTCAGAAGCATGAATGTGAACGGCAACGCCACCGCCAGCCTCGCCGGCCTGCCCCACGGCGTCTATATCGCCACCTTCACTGGCCGCGCCTCCTTCGTCAGCCTGAAAACCACCTTCTGAAACTCAAGAGATAGCAAAATACGACCCGAGACGGAATGAACACCGAACGCATCACACAAATGGAGCACCGGCTCGACCGGGCAACGGCGGCCGTGGAGGCGCTGGCGGTGGCCATGGAGCAATACCAAGCCGCGCAGGACGACCTAGCGGCGCTCGACGCCTACCTCGGCAGTCCCGAATGGCATGCCGACCGCAACGACGACGAAGCCGGACGCCTGCCCGCAGTCCTACGGCGCGGCGTACTCAGCGAGGACGCCATCTGGAACCTCCTCGAACGCAACCGCGAACTTCATAAACAGATCCAAGAATTATGAAACCGAACAGGGTAAAAATCTGGCTGCTCGTCGCGCTCCTGGCGCTGGTCGGGACAACGGCGCTGGCGGCATGCAGCGACAAGGAGGACACCCTTGCGGGGAGGCCCACCGTTGAGCGCATCGAGCAGCGGGGCACGCTGCTGGTCGGCACCACGGGCGACTACCGACCGCTGTCGTTCCGCGAGCCAGAGACGGGCGAGTACTGGGGCTTCGCCATCGAGTTGGCCGAGGCCATGGCCAAACGGATGGGCGTGGCGGTGGAGTTCGTACCCACCTCGTGGCCCACGCTGACCGCCGACGTGCAGGCCGAGCCGCAGCTGTTCGACATGGCCATGGGCGGCATCACCATCACCGAGACGCGCTGCGCCACCATGCTGATGAGCGAAGGCTACCTGGCCAACGGCAAGACCATCCTCTGCCGCACGGAGGACACCGTCCGCTTCCGCTCGCTGGAGGACATCGACCGCGAGGAGGTGCGCGTGATGGTCAACCCCGGCGGCCTCAACGAGCAGTTTGCCCGCCAGCACCTCACCCACGCCACCCTCATCGTTCACCCCAACAACGAGGAGATACCCTCGCTCATCGCCGAGGGCGAAGCCGACGTGATGATTACCGAGATAACGGAAGCCCCCTACTATGTGCAGACCGACCCGCGCCTGGCGTCGCCCCTGCTCGACGCGCCCTTCACCCACGGCGAGATCGGTGTGCTGATGCGTCAGGGGCAGGACGACCTGCTGGCCCTCGTCAACAGCATCATCCGCCAGATGAAGACCGACGGCACCCTCCGTCAACTGACCGAGAAGTACGGCCTGGTGTACGCCTACTGAAAAACAGAAACCAAGACCCACAGAATACCGCAACACCCTATGACCGACACCATGACACCCGAGCAGCGGCACCGCTGCATGTCGCACATACGCAGCAAGGCCACGAAGCCGGAACTGCTGGTGCGGCAGTGGCTGTGGGGGCACGGTTACAGGTACCGACTGAATGTGAAGAGTGTCCCCGGCAAGCCGGACATCGTGCTGCGGCCCTACCGCACGGCGATATTCGTCAACGGGTGCTTCTGGCACGGACACGGTGTGCGGCCGGAGGCCGCACAAATTGAAAATTCAAAATTGAAAATTGAAAGTTCCCCCTGCTGCAAGATTCCGCAGACCAACCGCAGCTTCTGGGTAGAGAAGATACGCCGCAACCAGGAGCGCGACCAACGCAACTACGCCCTGCTCCGCGACAACGGCTGGCAGGTCATCGTCGTCTGGGAATGCCAGCTGAAGGCCGACAAGCTGGAGCACACCATGCGCGAGGTCGAGCTGGCGCTGAACAACAACCTGCTGTCGCTCTACAAACACATGCCCATCCCCTACTCCACCGACGAAGACGAACCCCTGCCCATGGCGGCGGAAACTCCTGATGTGCAGACACGCATGAATCATAATAATCGACAAACACAAAGCAAACAATAAAAACAAAAACTATACAACAATGAGAAAAACACTGCTTATTCTCACTTTTGCCGCACTGACCCTGGTGTCGTGCGAAAAAGAAAACACCACCCCCAACCAGGGCGAACCCGTAACGCTGAACTGCGTCACGCCCGAATTCCTGCATTCCGGCGACACGGTGGCGCTCATTTCGCCCTCCTATTACACTCCGATGGAGAATGTGGAGCGCACGGCCGAGGTGCTGCGTTCGTGGGGCCTGGTACCCGTCATCGGTCCCAATGTAGGCAAGGTTGTTGACGGCAAATATGCCGGCACCGTGGCCGAGCGCGTCAGCGACCTGCTCTGGGCCTTCGACCAACCCGGCATCAAGGCCATCATCTGCAACCGCGGCGGCTACGGCACCATCCAGCTCATCGACCAGATACACTTGTCGCGCCTGGCGGCGTCGCCCAAATGGTTCGTCGGCTTCAGCGACATCACCACCCTGCACGGCCTGCTGAGCCGCGCGGGCGTAATGAGCATGCACGGCACCATGAGCTCGTTCCTGGCGCAAGGCGGCACCGACGAAACTAGCACCCTGATGCGCGACCTGCTGATGGGACAGGTGCCCCGCTATCAGCTGCCGGCCCATCCGCAGAACATCAACGGCACCGCCACCGGCGTGCTCGTGGGCGGCAACCTCTGCACCTTCACGCCCAACCTGGGCAGCCAGGCCGATGCCACGATGGGCCGCGACCTGATCCTCTTCGTCGAGGAGGTGGGCGAATCGATGCACAACATCGACCGCCAGATGCGCATACTGCAGATGAACGGCGTGCTCGACCGCTGCAAGGGCGTCGTCCTGGGCGAGTTCTCCGACTGTGGCTCGGAGTTCACCTACGAGAACGTCGAGGCCATGATACGCCAAATCATAGAACCCTACGGCATACCGATGCTCTGCGGCTTCCCCGCCGGCCACGGCGATGTGAACCTGCCGCTCGTCATGGGCGCCCCCGTCACCATCGATGTGCGCGCCGACGGCGCCACCCTGCTGTTCGACATCGACGGCCAGCAGCGCGACATCGCCACCGCCGACATCACCGCCCCGAACACCCCCGTTGCCCTCCGCATGAAGCTGTCCGGCAAAAGACCTTGAAAAAACAGTTTGCATGCGAATGAAAAAAAATTCGTATCTTTGCACTTTCAATTTTTTTCGACACAACAAACAAAAAACCAACAATGAAGAAAATCCACACCCTCCTGATGGCCGCCCTCTGCCTCGCGGCTGTGGGCTGCAAACAGGCAACCCCTGAGAAGACCACCGACATGAAATACCGTCCCCTCGGCAACACAGGCCTCGAGGTGAGCGAAATCAGCATCGGCTGCGGCGGATTCGAGAAACTCGACAGCGCCGCCTCGCTCGAACTCATGACCATGGCCCTCGACAGCGGCATGAACTACATCGACATCTACGACTGCACACCCAAGACGCGCTCCAACATCGGCTACGCCCTCCAGGGCCGCCGCGACGAGATGATCATCCAGGGCCACATCGGCACCATCTACAAGGACGGCCAGCACTGCCGCACACGCGACGTCGAGGAAGCCAAACAGAGCTTCGAAGACCTCCTCACCCGCCTGCAGACCGACCACATCGAGGTGGGCATGATCCACATCACCGACAGCCACGAGGAATGGGAGGAGATTCAGAACTCGCCCTTCCTCGACTACGTCTTCCAGCTGAAGAAAGAGGGCAAAATCAAACACATAGGCCTCAGCAGCCACAACGCCGAGGTGGCCCTGCGTGCCGCCAAGAGCGGATGGGTCGAGGTCATCATGTTCAGCCTCAACCCCGCCTTCGACCAGCTGCGCGGCGGCGCCATCCCCTGGGACAAGGGCGCCATGGACAACCTCCAGGGCGGCATCGACCCCGTGCGCGTGGAATTCTATGACTACTGCGCCACGCACCACATCGGCGTCACCGTCATGAAGACCTTCGGCGGCGGCGGACGTCTGCTCGACGAGAAGACCTCGCCCCTCGGCGTGGCCTACACCCCCGAGCAATGCATCGCCTACTGCCTGGCCAAGCCCTGCATCTCCACCTGCATCCTCGGCATCGACAACCTCGACGAACTCAAGGCCGACCTCCACTGGCTCCACGCCACCGAGGCCGAGAAGGACTACACCAACGTCGCCAAACGCGAAAAACCCACCCTCGGCGGCGACTGCACCTACTGCAACCACTGCTCGCCCTGCACCCAGGGCATCCCCATCGCCCGCGTCAACGAGCTGCTCGACAAAGCCGAACTCAACGGCCTCACCGACGACATCCAGGCGCAATACAACCTCCTCGACCACAAGGCCTCCGAGTGCACCCACTGTGGCGCCTGCCTCAGCCGTTGCCCCTTCGGCGTCGACATCCCCGCCCGCATGGACGCCGCCAAAGCCCTGTTCGAAAAATAGCCCATCCCCAACCTCCATACCGAAAGCCACACCTGCCCAAAGCGGGTGTGGCTTTTTTTATACCCCTGCGGGGCGGCGTCCGGAACCGGGCAAAACACCCTTTGCGGCCGACGCGGCATGGAAGAGACATTTTGTCAAACCGACGGGCCGGCAAGGGGCTTGTTTTCGCCTTATCATCTCCTACGATGGTAGGAGTTGGTAAGGGGATGGTAAGGGGATTATGGCTCTAAAAGCCATGTTTTTACGGGGTTGGAGGCGGGAAATGAGGCGTTTGGGGCGAGGAAAGGGGATTTTAGGGAGGTGTTTTTGTCAAATCGGAAGGGGAAGGCGGGGGCCGGAGGAGGGGTCCGGAGAGGGGTTCGGATGGCGAAGTGAAGAAAAATTTTGCCGTGTCGGAGAAAAATCGTATTTTTGCACTTTTGAAACTTTGACCCTAACGCAATGAAGAATATACGCAATTTCTGCATTATAGCGCACATCGACCACGGCAAGAGCACGTTGGCCGACCGCCTGCTGGAGGTGACAAACACCGTCAGCCAGCGCGAGATGCAGGACCAGGTGCTCGACGACATGGAGCTGGAGAAGGAGCGCGGCATCACCATCAAGAGCCACGCCATCCAGATGAACTACCGCGTCCCTGCGGAGAGGAATTCCGCTTTCGCAGGACAGAACTTCACCCTCAACCTCATCGACACGCCGGGCCATGTGGACTTCAGCTACGAGGTGAGCCGCGCCATAGCGGCCTGCGAGGGCGCGCTGCTGGTGGTGGACGCCACGCAGGGCATTCAGGCCCAGACGATAAGCAACCTCTACCTGGCTTTGGAGAACGACCTGGAGATCATCCCCGTGATGAACAAGATAGACCTCGACAGCGCAATGCCCGAGGAGGTGGCCGACGAGATTGTTGACCTGCTGGGCTGCAAGCCGGAGGAGATTCTGCGCTGTTCGGCCAAGACGGGCATGGGTGTGCCGGAAATCCTCGACGCCATTGTGGAGCGCATCCCCGCGCCGCAAGGCGACCCCGAGGCTCCGCTGCAGGCGCTGGTGTTCGACTCGGTGTTCAACCCTTTCCGCGGCATTATCAGCTACTTCCGCATCATGAACGGCAAGCTGCGCACGGGCGACCATGTGAAATTCTTCTCGACGGGCAAGGAGTACGACGCCGACGAGGTGGGCGTGCTGCGGCTGAACATGGAGCCTTGCAAGGAGCTGAGCGCCGGCAATGTGGGCTATATCATCAGCGGCATCAAGACCTCGAAGGAGGTGCGCGTGGGCGACACCATCACGCATGTGCAGGACCCCTGCGAGAAACCCATCGAGGGTTTCGAGGCTGTGAAGCCGATGGTCTTCGCGGGCGTCTATCCCGTTGACACCGACGACTATGAGGAGCTGCGCGCCTCGCTGGAGAAGCTGCAGCTGAACGACGCCAGCCTGACCTTCGAGCCGGAGAGTTCGCTGGCCCTGGGCTTCGGCTTCCGCTGCGGATTCCTCGGGCTGCTGCACATGGAGATTGTGCAGGAGCGACTGACGAGGGAGTTCAACATGGACGTCATCACCACGGTGCCCAACGTGCAGTACAAAGTGAAGCTCACCAACGGCAGCGAAATCGACGTGTACAACCCCTCCGGCATGCCGGAGCCGAACAATATCAGCGAGGTGTACGAGCCGTACATCCACGCGCAAATCATCACCAAGGCCGACTTCATCGGGCCCGTCATCAAACTCTGCATGGACAAGCGCGGCCAGCTGAAGAACCAGAACTACCTGACCACCGACCGCATCGAGATTACCTTCGACCTGCCGCTGGGCGAGGTGGTGTTCGACTTCTACGACAAGCTGAAGAGCATCTCGAAAGGCTATGCCTCGTTCGACTACTACATCAACGGCTACCAGCCGTCGAAGCTGGTGAAGCTGGAGATACTGCTCAACGGCGACCCCGTGGACGCCCTCTCGACGCTGACCTATGTGGACAACGCCTACCCCATCGGGCGCAAGATGTGCGAGAAGCTGAAGGACCTGATTCCGCGCCAGCAGTTCGACGTGGCCATCCAGGCGGCTATCGGCAGCAAAATCATCGCCCGCGAGACGGTGCGCCAGGTGCGCAAGGACGTGACGGCCAAGTGCTACGGCGGCGACATCACGCGCAAGCGCAAACTGCTCGAGAAACAGAAGGAGGGCAAGAAGCGCATGCGCCAGGTGGGCAACGTGGAGGTGCCGCAGAGCGCCTTCCTGGCGGTGCTGAAACTGGACTAGCGGCGGCGCTTGCGCCGCCGCACAAGACAAAGGAAATTAAACATTAACACATAAACGAATTCAAAAAATGAAAAAGATCACCCATTTCATGATGGCAGCCGCCCTGACGCTGGCCACGGCTGGTTTTGTTGCCTGCGGCGACAAAGACAATGAAAACACCGAAGGCAACACCACCTATGAGGAGTCGGCAACATTCGCCATCTACTATCAAGGACAGAAAATCGCCGCCGGCGACACCATCCAGATGGTTCCCACCGATGCGCAGGTGCGCAACGACTTCGCCCAGGCCGACATCGACGTGGAGAACAAGACCGCCAATGCCCTGCAGGCCTGTATCAGCATGACCAAAGTGGAAGGTCCCTCGGCACAGAACGAGGTGGAAATCTGCTTCAGCGGTGCCTGCCGCACATTCACCTGCCCCTTCACCTCCGACCCCTTCACGATGGAGCCGGGCCAGGCTTCGGCCAACAAAATCACCTACGACTACACGCCGTCGGCCATCACCGAACACACCCTCTATCGCCTCTCCGTGGGCGAGGGCTCGGACATGGCCAATGCACAGGTGGTTTTCATCGAGCACGCTAAGTAAGACTGCGCTCGTAGCGACGCACCTGATACAGATACCACAGCAGCAGGGACGCAACACCAAGCGCCCCTGCTGTTGCATAGAGGCGTATGGAGACAAGGAAAGAGCCCATGTGCAGGCCCAAGGCGATGGCGCCGATGCGCAGGGCGAAGACGGCCATGCAGAAGACGAACTCGGTGCGCTGGTTGGAGAAAACATTGGAGACGAACATCAGCGAGGTGGAGTTGAAAGCAATGTAGATCCACGGCAGGATGGCCCGGACGTAGACTCCGCAACCGGTCCATTCGGCACCGAAGAGGAAGGTGAACAGCGGTTCGGCCACGACCCACAACACGACACATACCGGCAGGGCCACAGCGTTGACGCTGAGCATGAAGCGTGCCATCATTCTCCACACCGAGCGGCGTTCGCGCACCCCCTCGGCCACACGGGCATAGAGCACACGCTCGAAGGCGCCGCTGAGCAGGTTGGCCGGGCGGAAGGTGAACGTCAGCGCCAAGCCGAACAGGCCCACGTCGGCACGGTCGAAATAGAGTGCCAGCCAAAGGAACGGCAGGTTGGCCGAAAGGCTGTCGATGAAATCGCGGCTGGCGACGAACAGGGGGAAGTTGCGATGATGGCGTGCGGCGGCAATTTGTTCGCTGCGCGAAGTGGATGGCAAAGCAAGGCTCCGCATGCGGAAGCGATAGAGGAGATTGGCGGAGGCCTGGCCAAGAACAGTGCCCAGAGGCATGCCCGCACGGTTCATCCCCAAGAGGCCGAAAAGCACCTTGAGGGCAGCGCCGGCGATGGAATTGGTGGTGACGGAAGCGGCGATGAGCTTGTAGCGTCGCACGCGGTTGTAGAGCGAAGCATAGATACGCGATGTGCCGGAGAAATAGACCATCGGGGGGATGAGCAGGGTCAGCATCCCCAGCTCGGCGAGATTGCCAGGCAGGGCATGAGTGAGATAGAGCACCGCAGCCACCGTGAGCAGGAGCAAGCACACCAGTGTATTGAGCCGCAGGGCAAAGCGGGCAATGGCTGCCGTCTCCCGATTATCCTTCGCCACGACGACCGCAAGCTCGTACTTGCAGGTGGAAAGGATGATCAGCACCTCGATATAAGAGTAGAAAATGTTGAACAGCGCATAGTCGGAGGGGGAATAGATACGGGTGAGGATCAGGTAGGCGAGCATGGAGATGGCCTGGGCAAGGATGTTGCCGCTTGCCAAAGTGGCGGCTTCCCTGGCCAGGGCCGATTCCCGTATATGGTTCCAAAGTTTCATATCTCGCCATAGTATTTGCGCAGCACCCATTCAGCCCCCAGCAGCAGCACGATGAGCAGCAGCACCCACGGCAAGCCGATGAGCTCGGAGAAGCGGGTGTGGGTGTAGATGGTGGGCTTGAGGGCGGCAAGTTCGTCGCGGAGCTCGTCGAGCTGGTCGGGGTAGAACATCTTTCCACCGGTGACGGCGCTGATGGTGCGAAGCAACGCGTGGTCGGCCGTGAGGTTGGCCTGTTCCAGATGCAGCGCCTCCACGGCGAAGGAACCCTCGGCCGTGAGGGTGTTGCCGTTGTACTGCGTGGTGGCCCTGTAGCGGTAGAGGCCCTCGGGCAGACGGCCCAGCGAGAGGGTGTAGGCGTCGCCGCGACGGGTGAAGCTGAAGTCGCCCTTGACGGAATCGCCCATAAGGGTGAAGGTGGCCTCGGGTGCATTGAAGAGTTCGTAGGCGTCGTTGTAGAGCTGCGCTCCGACGGTGATGGCCTCGATGTCGGAGTAGTGGCGCTCGGCCTCGACGATGAAGCGGTCGCGCTGGTCGGTGACGGCAGCGAAGTTGACCATCTGACTCAGCAGGCGGTCGAAATGCTCGTGCGAACTGTTGTTCTGGTAATCGGCCAGGCGCCATTTCCACAGTCCCTCGCCCCAGACAAACACACGGTGCTCCCTACCCTGCGCCAAGGCGGCCACGAGGGGCTGGCGGGTGTCGATGCTGCCCAACCGGGCGGTAAAAAGCGACTGCAGCGACGCCGACACCTTCGGTTCGCCGAAGGGCACATCCAGCGGCGGGAACTGCTCGACAGCCTCGCCGTCGGAGGCTTCGAGGTTGAAGAGCGAGAAACCGCCGTTGTTCACAGCCGTCATCTCGCTGCTTTTCTTGCTCTTCGATACAATTTCCAGACCGGTGTGCAAGGCGTTGAAGCGCGGCAGGTCGGTCTGTGTACCAATGACATACATCTGCGGCAACTGTTCCAGCTCCTTGGGCACGGCGTGGGTGGCGGAGGGGAGGTTGTGGAGTACGACGAGGCTGTAGTTGGAGTCCTGCAGGCGCAGCTTGCCCCCCTGCAGCGCATCGGCGGCGACCACACGCGCTTCGAAGTTGGGGTTGCTCTCCACGGCCTGCTTCATCGCGCCGAGGTCGGGATGGGGCGCATGGCCCACGATGAGCACCTTGCGACGGCCGTCGATGACGTCGACATAGATTGTCTGCCGGTTGTTCTCCGGTTCCACCTCGCCGTCGACCACAGTCAGCGTGGCCACATACTTCTGCAGGCCCTTGGCTTCGGCCTTGATATTGAAAGATAGCGTATTGGAGAAATCGTCATCCGCGTAGTCCACCCTTTGCGACGCCACGTTGCGACCACGGCCGTCGACCACGGTCAGCTGGGCGCTCTTGCCCTGCAGGCGGCGGGCGCCGACGGTAATCTCCACGGGGAAAGTATTGCCCAGGTAGGCGATGCGGTTGTGGCGCACATTGGCCACGGCGGCATCGCGCCGCGGCGTGGTGTCGCCCAGGGCGATGGTGTAGACCTGCATGCCCAGGCGCTCGGCCACGGTGGCGGGGTTCTGCCCGTGGTTGTTGATGCCGTCGGAAGCCAGCACCACGGCGGCATCCTCGGGATGCACAGCGTCCAGCAGGGCGCCGAGGTCGGTCTGTCCGGCATGCGACGCATCGGCGGAGAGCACCCCGTTGCACTTATCCATGATATCGTCGGAAAGGCCTGCCAGCGAGAAAGCCGAGTCGGCACTGGCCTGCACCGACAGCGAGCGGTCCTCAATCAGGTCCACGCGGGGCTTCTGCCGCTCGTTCACCGTGCGCTTGGCCACGGGCGACAGCAGCAGCAGCGCGATGACCGACACCGCCACGAACCTCAGCGCCGCCAGCAACACGTTGATTCCCTTGCAGAAGGACCGGTGGCCCACAAAGTAGAGCACCGCGGCATAGGCGGCACCTGCCAGCAGGCAGAGGAGGACGAAATACCAGGGATAGTCGATGATCATCTCAGTGATTAGTGTTTAGTGTTAAGTGTTCAGTGTTAAGTTTTGGGGTGTTCAGTTGCCATAAACCAGGGTGCTGAAGCGTTCCGGAGCGAAGCGTTCCCGGGCCACGCGCTGCAGGTCGGCGGCGGTGACGGCCATCAGGTCGGCCTCCATCTCCTCGAGGGTGTTTACGTGGTCGTAGCACAGGTAGGCCTTGCCGATGGACTGCATCTCGTTCATGCCGAAATCGTCGTTGATGGCCATCTGCCCCACCATCTGGCGCTGGGCCGACCGCAGCTGGGCGGCTGTCAAGGGCTGCTCGGCCATGCGCATCAGTTCGTCGACAATCAGGCGGCGGGCACGCTCCTGCGCATCGAGGTCGACGCCGGCGTAGATGTAGAACAGGCCCGTATCGGAGAACGGTACGTACTGCGACTCAATGCTGTAGCAGAAACCGTAACGCTCGCGCACGGCGACATTGAGGCGCGAGTTCATGGCCGGCCCGCCGAGGATGTTGTTGAGCAGAGTGAAGGCCGTCTTGTCGCCATGGTAGACGTCAGGCGCCTCGCAGCCCAGCAGCAGGTGAGCCTGGTGGGTGTGGCGGTTCACGTAGCGGTCGAACACCTGGAACCGCGGACGCAGCGAACGGTCCACCGCCGAGGGATGGTTCTCGTAGGAGCCGAAGTACTTCTCGCACAGGCGCACCAGGCGGTCGAACTTCACGTCGCCGCTCACCGTCACCACCATGCGCGACGGCGTGTAGTTGCTCCGCATGAAGCGCTTGATGCTCTCGGGCGTGAAACGCTTCACGTTGCGCTTCGAACCCAGGATGTTGTGCGCCAGAGGGTGGCCCTCGTAGGCCAACTCCTCGTACTGGTCGTAGATGAGCTCGGCGGGCGAGTCGTTGTAGGAGTTGATTTCCTCCAGCACCACATCGCGCTCCTTCTCAATCTCGTGCTGCGGGAAGGTGCTGTGGAACAGGATGTCGGCGAAAAGCTCAAGGCAACGTTCCAGGTGCTCTGAGAGCGACGAGGCGTAGACGCAGGTCTCCTCCTTGGTGGTGAAGGCGTTCAGCTCGCCGCCCACGCCGTCTATGCGGTTCAGTATGTGGTAGGCACGGCGGTGCTCGGTGCCCTTGAAGAGCGAATGCTCTATGAAATGCGCCATGCCCTCGTCGGCACCCGCCTCGTCGCGGCTGCCCACGTTGATGTACACACCGCTGTAGGTAACCCTCGACGGCGTGCGGCTCAGTATGATTTTCAGGCCATTGGCCAGAGTATGATATTCGTACACAACTAGTTTTAATACAAAATTACCACATAATAACTACAGAATCGGAAAAATATTGTGTGCATCATTTTTTATTCTCACGGCGACGACGCAACAGCAACGGAACGCCGACGGAAGAAAAACGGAACCTCGACGGAACGGGCCTGAACTTTGTTAAAGAACGTTAAAACGTCCATTTTCGGACTTTTCATCTTTTTATCAAAACCTACCATGGTAGGAGTTGATAAGGAGTTGGTAAGGACTTGGTAAGGATTTGGTAAGTGCTTTAACAAAGTTCGACCCCTGTCGATTCGGGGTTTGACTCCGGTCGGCGGAAGGCCATGAACCAGGTGCAGAAGAGGATACCCGCCAGGGAGTCGAGGGTGTTTTCGGCGAGGAACGAGACGAGGACCGCAACGGTCAGGGCCACAAAGAGCTGCCCCTGACGGCGGAGGCGAGGCGCGGCACGCAGCCACACCAGCACCATCAGCACGAAGAGCGGCAAGCCGAACATGGCGATGAGGGTCAGGTATTCGTTGTGGGGCATGAGGTCGGACCCTTGGAGAGGCGATGCCGAGCGCCGGAATTCAGCCTCCATGGCCTCGCCCAAGTCGCCGGTGCCGACGCCCGTCCAGGGGTGGCGCCCGATGATGTGGAGGGCGGTCCGCCAAAGCTCGAGGCGCTGGAGCATCGAGAAACCCTCGACGGCACGGTAGCAGCGGTAGTTCTCCAACTCGAAGAACATCACATGGAGCATGCGCTGCGGCAGCGGGGCATGCTCGTAGACAGGATTGGGGACACCGCGGGCCACCTCGGCCACCTGCTCGTCGCTGAGGGCCGCCAGGCCGACGCTGTCCTTGGGCAGGCCGAGGGCGTTGAGGTAGCGCACCAGGGAGGCTTCGACATTGTAGCCCGAGGCGGTGAGGCTGTCGAGCGGCACACGGCTGCGCTTCGGCCATTGCTGCGCCAGCTCCTCGTGGCAAAGGTAGTTGTTCACGTAGTTGCCGCTCTCCACCATGCCGTCGTGCAGGTGCAGATAGGGGTTGCCCGAGGGGGTGTAGAGGGCAACGGGCTGGAGGGCAATGGGTTGGAGGGAGTGGTAGGCGCGGTATTGCACGACCACATAGGCTGCCGTTCCGCCTACCACCGCCAGCCACACCGCCAGCCACAGCCAGCGGCGGCGCAGGCCGAGCACCACCACCAGCGACACCACTCCGAAGACGACGAAAGCCGTGTAGGACCTCAGCAGCAGCAGGAAGCCCATCATCCACACCATCAGGGCCACCAGGGCCACTTTGCGCCAGAGGGGCGTACCGCCGTCTGCGTGGCGCAACATATTGATGCAGAGGAAGACAACCATACAGCAGTTGAGGGCGAAACGGATGTGGGAAATGAAAGGTACCATCTGGCGGTAGGGCAGGTCGGGAATGGCGAGGTAGCGGACCAGGCCTATGACAGTGACCACGAAGACCGTGCCCATGTAGAGGGCGAGGATGGTGCTGCGGGCGCGTCCGGCAGGGGGACGGGTGGTGAGCACCACAAGGGGCACCGCGAGCCACGGCAAGAGGCGTTCCACCACGTGGAATCCCGCTGGCAGATTGCTGGTCCACAGCAGTCCGACCGCATGCAGCAGGAAGAAGAACGCCACGGCATGCAGCAGACGGCTCTGGCGGGCCATCGTCCACTTCTCGCTCCATCGTCCCTCGAGCAGCCAGTTGGCCAGCAGCAGCACCCACACAACGTTGCTCATGCCGATGCTTGTCACCATGCAGCCCCCCAGGAGGGTGAGCAGCACGAGGTAGATGCGTCTATGGACCTTGGCCGGGAACAAGATGACTATCAGTTAGGAGACATGAACCATTGTCCTTTCACTCCCTCTCACTTCGCTTCACTCCCCTTTCACTCCCTTACCAGACAGCTCCTCCACGGCGCGGAGCACCGCCTTGTCGCTCTTCAGGGCACCCTGCAGGCGGCCCTGGTCGTAGTAGTAGCGGGTGAGGATTTCGGCCTTGAGCATCTCGCAGACCTCCTCGCGGTGTTTCTGCAGGTCGCTCTCCTTCTCGGTGGCCAGGCGGGATTCCATCTCCTTGAGTTGCTGCTCAATGGCGGAGTCGTACTTCTCCTGTTTGGCCACGTCGCGCAGTTCCTTGATGACGCGCTCGGTGACGGTGTTGTAGCTGAGCTTCTTGTCCTTCAGGTAGCGGCAGAAGTCGGCGTAGATTTCGTCCGTGATTTCGAAGCTTTCGGCCGGGGCTATCTCCTTGTGCTTGCGGTAGAAGTCGGTGGCATAGTCGAAGATGAGCAGTTTCTGCACCAGGGCGATGGCGAGGTTGGACATGTATTCGGGCTCGATTTCGATGTCGGGCTCGATGCCGAAACCGTCGTAGACGGTGCGTCCGGACTTGGTTTTGAAGGCGGTCTTGAGGCTGTCGGGCACCTTGAGGGCGCGGCCGTTCTCGTCGCGATGGCTGTAGTCGATGGCCTGGATGCAGCGGCCGGAGGGGATGTAGTACTTGCTTACGGTGACCTTCATCTGGCTGTTGTATGGCATAGGCAGGATATTCTGCACCAGACCCTTGCCATAGCTGCGCTGGCCGATGACCACGGCGCGGTCGAGGTCCTGCAGCGAGCCGCTGACGATCTCGCTGGCCGAGGCCGAGCCGCCGTCGATGAGCACCGCCAGGGGTATCTCCGTGTCCTCGGGCTGCAGGCGGGTGTGGCTCTTAAGGTTCTTGCTGGCCACCTTGCCTTTGGTCTCCACCACCAGGGTGCCGCGGGGAACCCAGATGTTGACAATGTCGACGGCCTCGTTCATCAGTCCGCCGCCGTTGCCGCGCAGGTCGAGCACAACGCCCTTCATGCCGGGCTTGTCTTTCTTGAGTTTCACGAATGCCTCGCGGACATTCTTGGCGGCGTCGTTGGTGAATTCGTCCAGTTTGATATAGCCCACGTCGCCCTTGGGGCCTACGTAGCCGTAGTACGGCACGTTGGGAAGCTTGATTTCGCGGCGTGTGAGGGTACGTTCGAATTCCTTTCCCTCGCGTTCCACACGCAGGGTGACCTGTGTGCCGGCCTGGCCACGCATGGCGCTGCTCACGTCGGGCACCTTCTTGCCCTCGGTGCTTTCGCCGTTGACGGCCACAATGCGGTCGCCGGCCTTGAGGCCTGCCTCGTCGGCGGGGAGGCCCTTATAGGGCTCTGAGATGTAGACCGAGTCGCCACGCTGCGTGATGATGGCGCCCACGCCGCCGTATTCACCCAGCAGCTGGAGCTTCACGTCCTCGATGTCGCTCTCGGGGAAATAGTTGGTGTAGGGGTCGAAGGAGGCGAGCATGGCGTCGATGGCCACCTTGACGGCCTTGCCGGGATCCACATCGTCGACATAGTTGAGGTTGAGTTGCTTGTACACCGAGGAGAATATCTCCAGGTTTTTGGCAATCTCGAAACTGCGGTCGTTCTGGGCCTGCAGGGGCTGTGCGGCGAAACCCGCCAGCAGCATAAATCCGAATATGATGTGTCTTTTCATGTGCAAAACTACAAATAAATACGCATAAATAACAACGAAAGTCTTTTTTTATTGTGTCACACCTTGACCATCTTGCTCTCGAAGCCGCGAAGGGTCATCTCCTCGGGGGAGACGAACCAGAGGCTGTCGCCGGGGAGGAAGACGGTGTCGCGGCTGGGATTGACCAGGCGTTCGCCGCCGCGCTCGATGGCGATAACCATGGCGCGATGCTTGGAGAGGGGCGAATTGGCCACCTCGACACCGCACAGCGGACCGTCGGGGTCGACGCGGTAGCGGTACATGTGCAGTTCGTGGTCGGAGCGGTCGTGCACCAGGATGTCGGCCTCCACCTCGACGGCGGCGCGCATACGGCCCACCTGCTCCTCGTTGCCGATGACCGTCAGCAGGTCGCCCGGCATGAGGAGGTCGTCCTTGCCGGGGAGGTCGATGATGTTGTCGCCACGCTCGATGGTGACGACATTGGTGCCGAAATCCTCGCGAATGCGGCAGGCGGCGAGGGTCTTGCCCGCCAGGGGCGAGTACTGCGTCATGCGCAGACGTTCCATGGAGAATTCGTTCTCCATGCCCTTGGGTATGCGGAACGAGGTCTGCGCCTGTCGCGAATTGAAGTTGCTGAAGAAGCGCTCCTCAATCTGGGCGTAGAAGCCGTTGGCCTTGCGAGAGAAGAGCACCACCATGACCACCATCAGGGCTATGACCATCAGGAATCCCAGGGCGAGGTTGACATAGCTGCCCACCACCAGACCCGCGAAGAACAGGGCCACGAAATAGCGCAGCAGCATCACCGGGATGACCACGGCCTGGCTGTGGCGGTAGGTCTCGAAGATTTGTTTGAAGCGTTCCTTGTTGACATTCTTCACCGCCACAGCCCACAGGAAGGGCGACATGAGGATGAGCGTGGCCACCATGCCCGTCAGGCGGCTCCAAATCTGCGGTATGCCAGCATCGGCAAAGAGCGTGTCGAGCAGCGGCCGCAACAGCGACGTGGAGAGCAGGGCGATGGCCGCCAGGATGACGCCGTAGATGAGTATGTTGGTCAGCTGCTTGCGCAGGAAGGTGCGTATGCCCGCCTTGTCGCCGGCGCCCTTGCTGGCGCTCTCGCTGTACTGGTCCAGACGGTGCTTGATTTTGGCGGGAATCTTGGGTTCCACCCAGTTGTAGAACGGCAGCGCACCCTTGATCATATAAGGCGTGACGAAGGTCGTCAGGATGGACACCGAGACGATGATGGGATACAGGTTGGCGTCGATGACCTTGAAACTCAAGCCCAGGCTAGCGATAATGAACGAAAACTCACCGATTTGGCAGAAGCAGAAACCGCTCTGCACGGCGGTCTTCAGCGGACGGCCGCTGAGGATGATGCCGATGGTGGCCGCAAGACTCTTGAAAACTATGATAGTCAAGGCAATGACCAGTACGGGAACGATGTACTTCACCAGCACCTCGGGATTGACCAGCATGCCCACCGACACAAAGAACACCGCGCCGAAGAGGTTCTTCAGGGGGGTGACAATGCGGTGGATGACGTCGGCCTCGATGGTCTCGCTGAGGATGGCGCCCATGACGAAGGCACCCAGAGCGGTGGAGAACCCGGCATGCGCCGCCAGCACCACCATGCCGAAACACAGGCCCACGGCCAGGATGAGCAGCGTCTCCTCGGTCATATACTTGCGCATCCAACGCAGGAAAGTGGGAATCAGGTAGATGCCGAACACGAACCATGCTATCAGGAAGAAGACCAGCTTCACCATCTGGCCCACCAACGCGCCGCCGTCGAAACTGCGGCTGACGCTCACCGTGCTCAACACCACCAGCAGCAACACCGCAATCAGGTCCTCCACCACCAGCACCGCCGTCACCGTCGAGGTAAACTTCTGCTGCTTCAGCTTCAGGTCGTCGAAACTCTTGATAATGATGCTTGTAGAGGAGATGGACAGCATGCATCCGAGGAAGGTGCACTCCATCGACGAGAAGCCCAGAATCTTGCCCACCGAACTGCCGATGAGGAACATGATGGCCAGCTCGGTCAGCGCAGTGATGGCCCCCGTGGCACCCACCTTCTTCAGCTTCTTGATGCTGAATTCCAGACCCAGTCCGAACATCAGGAACACAATGCCGATGTCGCTCCAGACGTGGATATTGGCGGCATCGGTGATGGCCGGGAACCAGGGGAAGTAGGGGCCGATGAAGAATCCCGCCAGGATGTATCCCAGCACCAACGGCTGTTTCAACCATTTAAACACCACGGTAATGACACCGGCGGCCACCAGTATGACGGCCAAATCCATGAATATCGCAGGCAGACTTTCCATCTTTTCAGGGTAGGTTTTTATGTTAGCAAAAGCACCCTTGCTAACGCAAAAAAAGGCCTTTTATTGTGCACTTTGGACAAAGATGTCAGAAAAAACTGATTCCCAGCCTTCCACAGCCATATCATCTCCTACCATGGTAGGAGTTGGTAAGGACTTGGTAAGGACTTGGTAAGGGGATGGTAAGGACTTTTTGCCAAGCGGAACCGTCGGTGCGTGGACACGCCGGCCCGCGGCATGGCAAAAAGCGGGCATCGGGAAGATTTTTTTATTTATATTAAAATTTATTCGTATATTTGCAAGTTTAATGTGAATGAGTATGCAGTTTAAAGACATTGTCGGACAGGAAGATATCATCAATCGGCTGACGTCGGTCATCGACAGCGGCCGCGTGAGCCACGCCCAACTCATCCTCGGCAGCGAGCCCGAAGGCAGCCTGCAGATGGCTTGGGCCTATATGCAGTACCTTTGCTGCGAGCACCGCGTGCACCACAGCGAAGGGCCGCTCCGCGCCGACTCGTGCGGCGAGTGCCCCAGCTGCAAGAAGATTGCTTCGCTGATGCACCCCGACCTGCATTTCATCTTCCCCAATCCTCCCAACGGCTCCGACAGCGTCAGCGCCAACGACTACATGAAGGACTTCTACGACTTCATGCTCAACACCCATGGCCTCGGCACCCTCAACGATTTCAACGACAGCCTTTCGGGCGATGTGAAGACCTCCATCATCCGCGAGCGCGACGCCGCCAACCTTGTGGAGGTGCTCAACATGAAGCCCTATGAGGGCGGATGGCGCATGGTGGTGGTGTGGCGTCCGTCGCGCATGAAACGCGAAGCCGCCAACGAACTGCTCAAGACCCTCGAGGAGCCGCTGCCGCAGACCCTCATCCTCCTGGTCGACGAAAGCGACGAGCAGCTGCTGCCCACCATCAAGAGCCGCGTGCAGACCATACGCCTCAAAGTCTCGGAGAGCGACAAGGTGGAGGGCAACGCCGAGTTTGCCCAGATGCTCGTCGGGTGGCTGCGCATGCTTTTCAAACTGAAAATGAAAGAACTGTCGGGGCAGGTGGACAAGATGGCCACGCTGAACCGCGAGCAGCTGAAGCAGTTCCTGCAATACGCCCAAAGCGTGATGCGCGGATGCTTCCTCAACACCGCCGCCGGCGTCGAGGTGCACCTGGGCTCCGGCGACGAAAAATTCGACGCACAGTTCCCGAAAATGATTACTGTCAACAACATAGAGCTCATCGAACAAGCCCTCGACGATGCCGTCTTCGCCATAGAGCGCAACGCCTACGCCAAGATAGCCCTCATGGAGCTTTCGTTCCGCATGAGCAAAGCACTGAAAAAAAGATAAAAACAAAGAAAACAATGGAAAACAAAGATAAGCAAGACCTCGTTCCCGAAGAGAAAATCGAAGAGCAGCCCCAAGACAGCAAGCTGCCCGAAGACCTCGTGATAGACGACGTGGAGACCGTGGCCACGGCAGAGGACGTGGCCAACTTCATGAAAGACCGCCGCAAGGCCCATCAGGAAAAGAAAAACATCGAACGCGAAAACCCCGAGGTGGAGGAGTACCACACCGAGGAGAGCCAGCTAGACCCCTACCTGGAGCCCGACCCGGACATTCCCTGGGTGAAATACGAAGAGCCCGTCTTCCTCAACCGTGGCTGCAACCACAAGCCGGAGTGCTACAAGCCCGTGTGCAGCTGCGAGCGCCGCAGCTGTTCCAAGGTCACGTCGACCAACTGGATGGCCGGCATCCGCCAGCCCACCGACCGCCCCTTCTACTGCGTCGAGGTGCGTTTCAAGAACAACCATAAGGACTTCTACCGCCTGCCCGACGGCCTGGAGGTCACCGAGGGCGACATTGTGGCCGTCGAAGGCCAGCCCGGCCACGACGTGGGCATCGTCAGCCTCACCGGCGAACTCTGCCGCCTGCAGATGCGCAAACACCGCATCAACCCCGAGAGCGAGA